>Ga0114915_1000173_pt1 | contig 30376 bp, 6 predicted proteins | sample MalvirAntarct_55_FD_87288 | JGI IMG/M metagenome (GOLD analysis project Ga0114915, IMG submission 87288) | Marine viral communities from the Global Malaspina Expedition - Malaspina viral metaG Antarct_55 | ecosystem: Environmental > Aquatic > Marine > Oceanic | place: South Georgia Island...
TATTATCTACAACAACAGGTATATCATAGAGTCCATCTCCATCCCCTGTTCTAACAAAGTAGGTTGACTCTTCAGCTTCTATTGAGTTGTTTATGTCACCTGCACCGTAGATAGTACCATACTTTAAAAAATCTTCATATAAATTTTTAAAAGTTTGTGCTTCTAGTGGGGTGTAAATAAAAAGAAAAATGACCAGCAGGTGTATATATTTTTTCATATATATTAATTAGTTATTTAAGTTTACTGCTGGTTTATACAATAATATACTTTTTCTTATTTAAACTCACAAGAATTAAACCTGTAAATTTGTCTTACTTAATATAAAAATCATCATTCTTTTCAAAAGAGAAAAACTTTTGTATTGAATATAAAAGAGGCAATACATCAAACCAATTCTTTGCAAGTTTTAGTTGTCCTTTCCTAGGTCTGTTTTGATAAACAATACTACTGTCTTGTTGAAATTCATCATCAGATAAATATAGCCACTTAAAAGGTGTTTGTACAGTTAGCTCCATTGCTTCTCCCAGTTCCCCTAAAGTACGTGTGGAAGCAATAGGTGTCTTAGCCATTTGATAGAGTTGCTGAAAACCACCAAGTCCTGGTAAAGGAACAAACATTACCATTTCTTTCTTGGCCCTTACTGTAGTATAAGCTGCAAAATTCTTTAACTTTCTTGTTATACCTTCATCATCTTCATCAGCACCTTCCATTAAATTACTTAATAAAAATAAGTTCATTATTAAAAATGCCTCACCTAAAGTTCTATAAACATTCTTTAATAACATATCTGCTTTATTTGCATCAAAGAATTCATCACCAGATAAGTTTTCTGAATAACCATATGCTTCCTTAAAGCCTGCACCTAAGTTAGCTCCTACTGATCCCAGACCTTGAGCTTGCATTACTCTGGTTCCATTATAACTTACACCTAGTAAGTACTTTGCAAACTTCCACATAGACTTATATCTTCCCTCAGTCCATCCTAGATTTTGATCATAGTAAGTAGATTGAAATCTTGCTCTAAATGCTGGCATTACCCATTTGTGAAACTGTGCTATTAGTATACCTAAGAAATTGTTTTGGATAACCATTCTATCTTCTCTTGCATAGTTACCATGAATTTGTTTATTTACTTCACGTATTCTATTTCTTAATCTTGCTCTATAGTTATCATTGTAAGGTTGAGTAAATCCTGTTCTTTTATCTATCACTGTATCAAAGCCTTCTTTCAGTGTACCTGTTTGAGTTTCAGCATCCCAATCCCACGCTTCTCTTATACTTAATGTCTCTTCTCCATTTGTTAAAAACGTACTATATAATATAGCATGACCTATTGTGCTTTGTGCATAGTACTCAGCACCTTGGTTAAATGAATAACCAAAGGATGTAAATCTTTCCCATAGAGTACCAGTGTCTTCTCTACCACTAAAGGTTTCTCTAATGTCTGCACTATCATCCATCATATAGTATTCATCTGATAAGAATTCATATAGTGATAATGGTTTCTTTATATCATAATTACCTTTCTTTAATTTAACTTTATTAGCAGTAACAAGTCTAGTAGAAAAGTCTGCAAAGTCACCTACACCTTCTGGTGTCCTTTGAATTATTCCCTTAGTTGCTGTATAAATAAAATCCTGTTGAGCTCTTTTATAACCTTGTCCAGTAAAATATAATCCACCCATTGCTTCAATTGCATTATTCAATTGACCTATTGTTAAGTTATTAAAGTTACCAAAGACATTAAAGGCAACGTAAGCTAATGATGAAGCATTAACTAATAGGTTTGTAGTCTTTTCTACAGCACCCTGTGTAATTCTATCATTATCATAAAAAGTCATTTTCATATAATTATGAGCTCTTCTTGCAGCATTACTTTGTAGACCGTCAAAATTCTTTTTACCAACTTCTTTTGATATAGAGCCTTTTGCTTTATCATAAAGTTTACCAACCAGTGTAGTTGCTCCTGGAGCTTGATATGTTCTCATCTCTATTACTTTAACAATAGCCTGCATAGAATCTTCTATCTCACTCATTGCTTCAAAGTTCTCTGCCATTGTACTGAACTTAATCATACTCTTTGTCATATCTTTTTCAAGTTGACCAAGTGTAGGTTTAGTTCTAAGTGCAGCAAACTGTGCTTCTAATGCTGCTCTTTTCTTTTCATAAACACCCAGAGTGATATCACCCTTCTTTCTTTGATCTCTAATGTCATCCATTTGATTCTGGACTTCTTCTAGTTGAGCATCAACACCAGCTGTACCTGTATAGTATACTGGTAAAGTGTCTATTAAATTACCTTCATTATCTACTTGCACAACTCTTTGTGTTGCTGTAGTAGTAAAGAACTGTCTAAAGTTTCTAACCAGTCTAGGCAGTAGCTTAGTAAATACTGGTGGCTTCTCTATAAGATCTCTAACTAAATTATTTCTAATAATTGGTACTTTACCAAGCATTTTATTCCTAACTGATTTAGGTAATTTTTCTAATAATGATTCATAATCTTTAATAAAAACATCATAGAAGTTTTTTCTTGCTTGCCCTAATGCATCTGTAGGATTCATTATAGCTTGATACTTAGGGTTTAATAAGGATTGCTCTTGCCCTTGTTCATTTAAATAAGAATCTTTTACTTCTACAAAATCAGGTCTAACAGAAGGGAATGATTCATTTTCTAAAATTGCTCCTGTAGGTTCCTTATTATTATCCGTATACATTTTTGTATATGGTTGCTCTTGATAATACTTTCTTCTAAATGATTCATAGGCTTGTTTGTTAACCCCATTCTTTTTTGTCCAATTACCCCCTTGTCCATTTGTCCAAGGTTGGAAGTACTCCCATTTTCCTCTTACTTTTATAAACTCATCTGTGTACTTATGATATTTTCCAGAACGTAATTGCCCATCCTCATAAACTTCTGCATTCATAAAATCTCCAAATGCTTTCTTTTTTCTATAAAGATCTTTATTAAATTCTAAATCTTTTGCTTTTGCATTTACTACAGAGAATACTGGTCTGTAATGAATTGGTTTTCCATTTACATCATACAACTCATCTCTCAATCCTGTTTTTTGTGAATAATATTCTGATCCAGTACGCTGTGTATATAAACCTGTAAATTCACCATTCTCATCAAACTCTAACATAAAGTCATAAAGCTTCTGAAGATCTTTTTCAGTAGATAAAGATAATAATGCAGCACCAGCCTGTCTTAAATTTTTCTCTCTAGCTCTTACTTTATCTAAAAACTCTATTCTTTTAATCTTAAACATCTGATCCATGATACCTAAAAGAAAATCTGCTGATGTAGCTAAATCTTTTGAATATAATTCTGCTGCATCAATATCTGGAACCATGCTAATTAGATCTTCCAAATCTTCTATAGTAAAAGTTTTACCACTGTGTGATTGTAAGATATTGTTTTTATCCTGACTCATACCATCTTGAGACATAGATCTACTTAAGTCAGTTACATAGTTTATTATAGCATTGTTTACTAAGCCTTCTCCTTTTCCATTACCTTGAATAGTAGGAGCACCAAGCAATCTTGTAAGTTGTATATTGATTTGACCTATCAAAGATCTCTGAGTAGCATTAATATCATTGTTACTTTCTATAAGGTGTAAACCACCAAACGTACTTAAGAACTGATTAAAGTTCATTACATATCTAATATACTTAGGGTCATCAACAATATTTTTTGGGTCAAGGATATATTCTTCAAACGTTCTCATTGACCTTAAAGCATCTTTTAATAATTTAGTATATGCTACAGATTGAGCTACTGGTCCTTCTGCTTTTGCTACAGTTATATATGCTAATGTATTTGCAATTGTTTCCTTATGATCTTGTTTAGATCTATCAGAAAATATATTAGCCTCAGTCATTTCTCTTACTCTTAACTCATCTACACTAGCTTCATAATAAGAATCTAAAGCAATAGTGATAGTGCTCTCAGCAGGATATAAAGATGGGTCAATATTTTGTGCAAGGTTTTCTATCTCTTGATCCTTTGCGGCTACATCATAAAGTCCATCATCTAAGTCTTTTGATAGTTTCTTAACCTCATCATCTGCTACTGTGTATACAGATAATGGTACAATAAGATCTACCTTATCTTCATTTTGAAACTGTGGATGATTTACATGACCATGAAATTGCAGTGCTTTTCCTTTATAACTCATTATTATACTCTGTACAGCATTATCTCCATAGACAATATCATAACCTTGATTTTGAGCCATCCTTCTTACTAATCCAACCTCCACTTGATCTTGTACTGATAAAGATAATTTATCTTCACGTAGTAAGTTACCATCTTCTAGATCAATTTTTTCTTGATAGTATGAACTTTTTTCTAAGTCTTTTGATAATACACCTTTAATCCAAGACTTTGGATTTGTAGTCATTACATTAGACTCATTGATTTGTAATTTTGCTATTTTAAAATGACCTACTCTATTTATTATAAGTATATCAGCAATACCAGCTGTGTCAGTTAGTTGATCATAAAAAACTACATTGGTTAATAGTCTATCAGTAGAATTCATTGTTACATGTATCTCTTCAACTAAATTATCAAATGCTTGTCTAGCAAACTCAGGTGTTAACCCAATAAGTTTATCTTGAATGCTTTCAAATGATTCATCAATAGCAATAGCATCTAACATTAAACTTACATCTTGCTTAACTTCTATTGTTTTCTGTGTATCTTTTTTTCTACCTACTACATCTGATGTAGATTTAATTTCTTTCCTATCTGTTAAGTTATAGAACTTACCATCCTTTTTATTTAAGATAACCAGTGGATCACTATTTTGTATAGCTACTTCAGGTCCTGCACTAACTGATAGAGTATCAGCTTCTTGTTTGCTCTCACTTACTTTATGAGTAAGTCTATCAATGACACGTTTCTGTAAATCATTTGATTTGTCTTTTACTTTATCTATTACCTGTTTTTTTCTAGGAGATAAATTATATTTTACTTTACCGTTAGTCTGTGATGTGTCTATATTAAATACTATACCTGTTGTATTTAATAATTTAGCAATATCAGATAAGCTAGCTCTTTCAGATATGTTATCTATATTGATAGTTCTACCGGTAATTACTTCATTTAAATTTTTAATAATTGTTGCTAACCACTCAAGTAAATCACGGACCTTATCCATAAAGCTTTGTGGTGGCGTCTCTTCATATTCTTTGTTATAGTGTCTTGATAAAGCTTGTGTAACAAGTTCCATCTCTCTATCCTGTGCACTTATACCTCTATTGCTATTATATGCATTATCAATTTGCTGCTTCATTTCAGGAAATGCTTTACCTGCTTCAGCTAATAGTCCTTCAAACAAACCTATATTGCTTACTCTAACAGACTCAATAAAAGGGTGTAATACTTCTTCTATTGCTGTCTCATCTGTTACTCTTCCTTTTACTAGTATAACATTACCTTGTACATAAAAAGAATTAATTTGATCAAAAGGAACTTTAGACTTTCTCCATTCTTTTAAACCATTATATAATTTCTCAGCCTCACTTACAGATTTTATAGATACATTTAACCCTGGGATTAATTTCATCAAATGCATAATTACCTTTCTAGTCCTAGGCTTATCCCATGCTCTAGAAGATTCTAACATATCCTTTGGAGAAAACACTGTACTATCAACACCTACTTTATATGTCTTAGCTGTTTTATTTATTTGAACTGACTCAGCTGGAATATTATTTACCTCTAAGTATTTCTCAAGTCTTCTTTTATTTGATTCTACTAACTCATCACTTGGTTGTAATGTTTGTTGATCAGTATTATTGATATAGTATGTACCTTGAAAACTATGTATAATACTAAGTCTTCTTAAGTTATTTAATAAGGATTGACCAAAGTCTTTCTGCTTAAGATTATATAGTGTGTTTTTATTACTAAGAAATTCTATTGCTTCCGCAACAGTAGGTACTGTATCAGTCTTTGTAAAATTTTGGTACTGATCAATTACATTTCCAGTTACCACATCTGTACCATACTCTTGTTTTAGAGATTGGTATTCTGCTGTGTTTTTGTTATGACATTTACTCATAGTATTTTATTAAATTCCTAATATACATTTCTTAATATAATCTTGAAAATCTTCTTCTGATTCAAAGTTTACAATTTCACTGTTATACAGATCTATCATAGCTTCCAAAGAACCTAAGTTATTATTTTCTAGAATATCTTTTTGAGCTGTTAACTCTGCACTAACGCCCGGTACTTCAAAGATACTATTATAAAATGAAGTGATAGCAGGATATTGATCACTTATCTCTATATCAAATTCCTCGTTTGATTGCTCTTCTTTATCAGTTAACTTAGGCATATCTGCTTGTGCATCTGTGATACCTGTTGCTTCACTTTCAACATTTAGTTCAAGATTAGTTTGCAAGCCTAATAAATTATCTAATGCTGCTGTGTCTGCAATGTTAATAGATCCTTCTGTATTTTCTGCAGTAAAGTTAATCTCATTTTCATTTGCTTCAATTGTTGCATCTTCATTTGCTAGTGCTTTATTCTGTGGTGTATTTACAAGTGGTGCAACCTGTTCAGTTGTGATTGCATCAAATGATTCTGCACCATAAGCAGTTCTCATTTGACCTTTGTTCTTTATATTCTCTCTATTTTCCATAGTAGTTGGTCTATCACCAAACATAAAACCAATACCATTCTGATAATAAGAACCATTCATTTGACTCTTTGCATAGGTTACTTTTTTTACCCTGTATATTTTCTAAAGCATACAATGTAGCTATAGGCATTAATGGGTTAGATACAAAATCAACAGTGTTTATAAACCTAGGTAATTTATCACTCTCTATACTACTTATTTCATTTACGTTCTTTTCTAATTCTATTACATTTATTAGTTTACCATCTTTAATAGAATAACCTTTGCGGTCAAATGCTGGACCAGAATCTCCTATATCATAGTTTAATGTGTTAAGCATTGAATTTACTTTTGCAGATTCAAAGTAACCTTTTTCAAAATATTCAACTAAATTATTAAACTCTATACCAAAAGTTTCTAGCCATCCTTCATCATTTAAAAATACTTCATTAACATTATTAATTTGTTGTAAGTATTCATCTATTACAAAAGGAGACACTGCATCTAGTAAACTTCCCTTAGCAGCTTGCAATCCGTTTTTAACCATCTCATAGTTTACTATAGTCATAGCATCTCTCCTTAATGCAGGATTACCATACAGTTTAGAAAAGGATGATTGTAGATCTACCTTCTGTGCTTTATCTAAACCTCTCCAGTTATTTGCTTGTAACAAATTCATTCCTGTATTATTTGTTGGTGCAAACATAGGAACTGAAGTAACAAAGTTTTCTAAAAAGAAATTACCTGGGTCAGCTAGATTCAATCTATTAACAGCATTAAATATTGAATTATCAAAACTATTAGGATATATTAATTGATTGCTAAGCGTGGCTCCATCTTTTACTTCAGAAGACTTAGTTTTTTGCATGTATGCTTGAATAGTAAAGAAAGAAAGCATATCTCTTTTTACTTTCTGTTGATCTTCTACAGTAAATGTTTTCCTGTTACTACTTAAATTTCTTGATATCTTACTATATATTTTTGCAAATGCCGGGGTTCCTGTAATAAATGTAGTAGGAATTAAATCAAAAGCTATTTGATTAAATATATCTATATTAGATTTAACCCAACTGTTTTCTAATATTGGACTTATATCTATTAAAGGTTTATCACTACCAGGAAGCACTCCTATATCTCTAAAGTTGTCAACTCTTTTTTGTACATCACTAAAATTAGATCCAATACCATTACCTGACATTCCTGTTATAGAAGACATTTTTCCGGTAAAAGATGATATAGTATTTAGATTACTTAAAATTAATAGTATAGATTTAGTTTCTTCAGGAGTTAGCTTCTCTGATCTAGCAGCCTTAGATAATGTTTCTAATCCAACTGAAGCAGATGCATTAACCTTCTTTAGAAGTCTAAGTCTGGTGTTTACTAATGTTGCAAAGCTTGCATCAAACTTATCTTTTTTGTTATTAGCTTCTGTAAATAAATCTCTAACTGTTTGACCATTGAGTAATAATACTGCATCTATTAAAGGTACTCCTAAAGCTACCGCATTAGTTGCAAGACCTACTGCTGAAGGATGCATTCCTAGTTTAGCAACATAATTTTCTTTAGAATTATCTGTAAGCATAGTTATTATAGAAGATATTTCATCTTGAGTTCTCTTACCATAAACGTTTATCCCAGATCCATATGCTCTATACTCATTACTTCTTATACCAAATGCTAGTTGTTCAGGTAAAAATATACCATACTCCCCTAATAAACTTAAGTACAAGTTGGGTGATACAGCTTTACCAATAGCAGCTCCTTTGTTTACTTCAAAAGATATTGCCTTACCTGTAATTGTATCAACATCAATATTTTCATTGTTTAATCTAGCAACGTAATCAGGTGCAATCTGTTTTAATTCTTGATAAGCTTCTTCTATAGCAGTCAATGAAGCAGGTGTTACTGAAATTTCTTTTACAGCTTCATTACCCATTAATGCATATTTAAAATCTAAGACTTCATTGTTATATGGAGCAGCATAAGGTTGACCATACTTCTCAATATGAGTTTCAAATTGACTTCTTGTTATAGGTAAGCCCAATCTTGTCAATGCCTTAATTCCTCTATCTGAAAAATCAGAATCCATAAGTTGTGCATCAGTAAGTGAATCTTCCATCTTACTACCTTGAGCTTCAAAAGAAGAAACTGCCTGAGAATATACATTATCTTTTTTAACAGCTTCATTTATATATCTTACATAATCTAAATATTCTCTACCTTTTGTTTCTCCATAAGCATAAAACTTCTTGGTATCTTTATCATAGTAAGATTCTTTTATTTGTACATATGCTGTATCAATATCAAAATCTGCTCCTGATATTTCAATAAGTTCTGCTGCAAACATTGCTGAAGATCCATAGTATGCAGGCATAAAATCTACAAGCTTAACATTCATACTAGAATGATTATCCTGTGAAGGTATACGTACAGCAAACATCTTACCTATAGAGTCTGGTATAGAAACATCAGATTTGTTTTGTAATTGTTTATATATATCAGCATTATGTGCAGCAAACATACCTTCACTATAGTATTGACCTGTACGTTTGCCGTTTTTATATTCTGCTAGTTGATATCTTAATCTGTCTCTTACTAATATTCCTTTACCATTAGATGGAAATTTATATCCAGAAGTCATGTCATCAACTTTCTGATTTAAAATAACTTCCCCTTCTGGAACACCACCTCTTATAACTTCATTTCTACCTACCCTACCATTATCTTCCATGCTATAGATACGTCTAAGTATAGTATTTCCTTTATCAGATACTAATGCTAAACCGTGACCAGGTATTTTTTCTTGGAATACCCCTTTGCTAAAGTAACTCATAAACAACTGTTCTGCTTTAGCTATACTTAGGGGATTATTTAAATTATATTTAATATCTCCCGTGGTTGCATCAACAGTAAAGAACTCCATAAGATTAGTACTAGCTTTAGATGCCTTTAATGAATTCAATGCATATTTCAAAAAGACTTGTAAGTTAGGTGTTATGTTTCCTTTTTTATTACTTACACTAAACTCAGACATCAATCCATCAAACGTGTAAATTAAGTTTCTCTTATCTTTAAACTTTAAAATAATTCTTTTATTTAAAGCTTCATTATATAGTTTTTTAACTTGACCAATATTTTTAATGTTTGGTCTTCCTTCTATATTTACAGGTGTGCTATCAATTTGCTCAGAAGTAGCTAAAACTTTTATTTGACTTTGTTCAGTAATTAAATCTTTATTAGTTTTTGTTTTTACTTGTTCTCTAAAATACCTAGCATCTAAAACCATTGATGGATTTACAATATCATCTCCTAAAGATTGTACATTATTAGTAAGCATTTTAAATGCACTCTGTGGTCCAGCAAAAGTAATACCACCAAACCTTTCATCCATTGCTTCCATATCCATCCTTAACCTATCAAGCTCAGGATTATTTTCAGTAAACTTTTTTGTCAAAGTAATAGCAGAAAACTTTACGTACACTTTCCCATCAAAGTAAAAATACTTTTTAGAGTTTAGCATTTGATTTGTATTAGCTAACCCTTGTGGTCCGTACAACTCTTCAGCTGTAAGCTTTGTTCCATCTTTTATTTTATCTAATGCCAATGCACCTGATTGAGTTAAACTACCTAAAGAGTTTTGTGCATGTCTATGAAACTTAATAGTTGTATATATTTGTGCATCTGCTTGATCTATTGACTCACCACTAAACTCAGAAGTTATCTGTGGTTCATTAAGAATTATTGCATTTAATTTTTCAGTAGATTCAAACACACCAAATTCTGGATTAGATACTGGAGAGTATATACTATCACCAGCTCCGTTCTGTCCCTTAGCTCTTTTAATTTGTTTTATTGAATCCGCAAGTATCATTGCTTGATCACCTAACAATAATTCATTGAATGATTTAGTATTTAAGTAATCATTTAAAAATATTTGTTTTAGGTTATATGCTTGGTCTGCTTTTAGATTTAGTTTGGTAGCAGCTACTCTAGCGTTTCTTTGTGGTATAACACCTTCAACTCCTTCTAACAATCCGTTAGTAATCTGTCTAGATATTTTAGCATCTACTCCTAATGATTCAACAAGATCAGTAAAACCTTTAACCTTTAAATCTAATTGATCTCTAAGCATCTTATTATATTGCTTAGTTGTCATTACCTGAGAAACTGCTTTTTGAAAAGAAGGTGGGTTCTCTTGTACACCAGATACTTCTAATGCATCTCTTAATTCTTGATTAATTAAATCTTTTGTATTAAACATAAGATTCTTTCTCATTACTCCATCTGAATCAGGGATGTTATATCCTTCTATTGTTTTTGGAATTTGAATTATTTCACCAGTCTTAGTTATAACCTCTTCAAATGGTAAATTACCTTCTTCACTGTTTTCTCTTACAATTCTATTGTATTCATTCTCAACAAAATTACTTATTTGCTCAGTATATATATCTGTTATTTTAGCTCCTTCTCCTTCAATTGCTTTAATAACTGGCAATGCTATCTGATCATTTGTATTAGATGACTCCATTATTCTAATTAGAATAGGAGCAACTGCAGTATTATCCAATTGAGTTTTTAAGGTATTACTCCTAGAGTTATAATCAAGTAAATAGTTATTTATAATAGTTGTTACAAGTTGTTGAGGAGTGAAGCTACCATACTCAGTTGTACCTATAACACCATCTTGATAAGAATCTAAGTTTGCAGATCTATCTAATGTCTTCACTTCTTTTAAACCTGATAGTCTTATAATTTTTAAAAGATTCTCATCAGACATATCTAAAAATGGAAGACTGTTCATTAAGTAATTATTTTCTAAAAACTTATCATCAGCTAATCTATCTATCTCAGCTTCTTTGTTTAAATCAAATACTCTTTCTAAATGAAATGTAGGTTTTTGATGTGCATTAACTAAATCTCCATTTACGTTTATAAATGTAGATAAACCTACTGACTCATCCATTGTTGCATTACTAATAGCAAGTTTTTTTAATCTAGCTATAGCTCCATTATTTTCTGAGTTGTATAGATCACCTCCTTCATTTATAATATCTCTTATAAAAAACATATCTGCAGCAAGAATAGGTTTTGCTGCTGAATTAAACTGTAGTATAAACTCTTGACTTGATGTTTTAGTTTGTGATGATGCAGAAAGTATACTATACTTCATATACAATGGACTCAACTTAATTCCAACAGCTTCAAATAATTCTTCTGATAATGCTTTAGAGTTTGTATCTAATGCAGAATCACTATAACCTTCTGGTTGTGTAAGAGCATCAAAAATTTTATCCAATGATCTTAGTGCAGTTTTTTTCTTACTTGTATTTATCTTCCAATCTAATACTTTAGTTGTGTATGCTTGACTCCATAATTCATTTTGTGTATGAGTATCATCTCGTTCAGCTGCTGAAAAAGATATTACTTCATTTGTATTATCTTGTTGTAAGAATACCCAATCAACTTTATAATTTGTAAATCCTTTAGTAATTTGATTAAACAACAAAGGATTTTTAATTTCTTGAGGTAATTGTAACTCAGATATTTCAGATACATTATAATAGTCTAAACCTATATCATTAAATATACTTTCTACTGCAGCCTTTGTGTTAGCATTATTCTGACTAAACACATACATACGTTGCAATATTGTTAAGGGATCAGTCTCATTTTTAACAGCCTTAGTAATACCATTATAAACTTCATAAGAATTAATTGGTACAACTAATTTTTCTCCACTCTCTAATTGTGTGTTACCAAATGAATCTGTATAAGGCATTGTTATAGTAGAAAGGTATTCTCTTATATATGTAGGTAAAGATGATACACCTCCACTCATATATGCTTCTTTACCAAACTGGGTAATATTTCTTAGTCCCTCATTGTTTTCAAAGGTATCACTGTTGTCTTCCTCTATTTGTTGTTGTACATCAATAATATCTAGTATCTCAAATACAGATTTGTATATTGGACTATCTGTAATGTCTTCTGTTGCATTAAATGATAATGCATCATGTATTCTATCCAGTTGATCAATAGCTTCAATATTAGATTCTACTGCTGAATTAGAATATGTACTGTTTATAGGATTTGTTTTATTATATAACCATGTAAAATCTTCTAACACATCTTCAAACAAATCTGTATTAGTCACTTCTGGATCTGTGTTTAATCTTTTTCTAGATACATAAGATGCAGCCATACTACTAACTAGGTTATTAGCAATGTTACTATCTAAATATAGATAACCTTTACTACTATTAACTTGTAATCCATCATATGGTAACATAGCATTAGCTACAATCACCTGTGGACTTGGATCTAATGTAAAATCATTAGCAACTACAGATGCTTGTGCATATTTTCCAGAGTCAATATTTTCAAATAAAGTTTGTAGCTCACTCTTATTAAATGAACTAAACATTTTTTTGAACCATTCTATTAATCTAGTAAAGAATGATTTAATTTCAGTATCTACCTCTGCATTTTTAGGGTTTGTTTTAAATATCTCAAACTGATCTGCCATATACTCTTCAAAGTATCTCTTTTCTAGTTCTATGTCAGACAGATTAGCATAAGTATCTGCAGAATTTTTAAACTTCTGCAACTCATTCTGAAAGTTTTTACCTTCAAATCTAAGCTTTGCTCTTTTTTGTTTTTTAGCAAGGCTTAATAAACTCTTTTGTTCTGCTGGGGTAAGTAGCATTCTATATACACCATGAAACGCTTCATGATATCTAAAAGGATTTGATGCTCCAGTATATAAAGTACCACCTGCTCTAAGCTTTCCACTTATAGAAGACATGTCTAAAGCAAATGCTCCAACTCTTACACCACCTGCTTTTAAATTATTACCTAAAGTCTCTATATCACCTATTCTAATAAACTCAGGTAAATTGCTTTTTGCCCATTCAAGAAATATATCTATATCTTCAACATCTCTTCTAGATAATTTAGGAGACAAAATTTTATTAGCAGGACCAATTAACTTTTCTCTTTGCTTTAATAGATCTTGATATATTTTATCTTTTCTTAAAGCTCTAACCTTTTTCTTTTCTCCTACCTCTTCAGCTATAACAGATTCTCTTTCAGCAATCTGATTATTAATTCCATCTATAGGTGTCTGTGCTATTAGTGTAAGATCAATATCATTTTTTTGTTCTTCACTCAACTGTTCCTTTAACATTACTTCAATTTCAGAACTCCTAGCTGTACGTATGTCTTGTTCTCTTCCTGTTAAAGTTTGTCCAGCTTTAATTTTATTAGCTATAGCTTGTAATACCTTTACATCTGTAACTGAGTCATCAACAAATTCTTTGAATGATTCATCTGATACATCACTTTCTTGAGATATCTTATTACCTAAATCACTAATAGCTCTAGCTCTAGATCTACTAGGGTCTTCTTTGCTATCTTGTGTATCTTCTACTCTTTTTAATTTATCTAACTCAAGCTCTGTTCTTGGTCTTGCCAAAAATACACCCTTATCTTTTGCTGCGTTCTTAGCAGCTGCAGTAGATTGAATTACTATTGATTGTCCTACTCTAATTTCTGGTGCTAGTTTTGTAACTAAATCCTGCATCATTGTATCTATAGATGCATCTAATGGTAATGATTTTCTAAAGTTTTCTATACTCAGACTATCAATACCAACATTATTTCCTACTGGGCTATCAATAATATTCTTAAAGAATCTATTCATATGTTCTATTGTTGATCCTGCCTTTTGTTGATCAGCTGCATTATAAAACACTTTACCTTTCTTACCTGTATATTTATTAAATAGATCTGCTCTTAATGCTCCATCAGGTGCAACATCAATAGTAACATTGGTTCCTTTTGGACCACTAATAAAAAACTTACCATACTTCTCAATAAACTTAACAGCAAAGTCATCATTAAAAGCTTTATCATTAGTTACTTTTCTACCATTAACAGTAACCATATTTTCCTTAGCTGCAAGGCTTGCTTGTTGTAGAAGATCATTCATCATCTGCTCAACAACAGCTTCATCAACTCTAATTGCTTTTGCAGTTGCTAATGACATTAAACCCCCTGGTTGCTCAATAGGCATTATATATCTGTCAGTATAACCTCCATTCTTTCCAGCCTTATCCCCACTTATCATTTTTCCCCAAAGACCAGAATCTTTTAGTTTCTGTTCTATTCTATCTGCTAATTCATATTTAGGAGTCCCACTTAAATTAGATCTTATTATAGGTTCCTTACCTATCATGTTACCAGCAGAATCTCTTTTTATATCATATATAATAATATCACCATTTGTTGTAGTCTTTTGGTTTAAGTCATTTAAAGGTATTTCTGGATTAGTATTTTTATTATATGCAGGTGTACCTTCATTTCTGCTAATTGAAAAACCTTTAGGTAGATTACCAATTGTTTGATTTGAATCCATCATCTCATTAGCAAATGAAACTAATACAGCTTGGTTGGCAAAATCATTACTAACTTGTTCAATTGCTTGTTCAATAGTTTGATCTGTGTTTGAAGGAATAATTACATTCTTAGCAAAATCAGCATTCATAGTATCAGGTGATACTACTTTACCATTACCATCAGCAAAGTATAATGAATCATTAGGTATATAACCTACAGTACCACGTCCCTCTGAATCAATAAGAGGACCATCCATTATAGGTATACCTGCTACTTCAAGAGCTTTATTTATATCTACAGTAACCTCTTTATTTAATTTAAGCTTAATAGTAAATCTTTCTCTTTGTGTTCTTATATAATTATTAGGTACACTTCTTTGATCTCCTTTATATCTATCATCTTCAATAGGTTGATTAACTCTAGGGTTTTCACTAAAATCAATAATAACGTTATTAAAATCTTCAGGTGTTAATGAATTTATTATAAACTGAAATCTTTGCTTTGGTGTTGTTGATCCTTTTGATTCATTAAATGTACTTCCAGGATACACTTTACCTAATCTATCTGAATAAAGTTTATAAGCATTACTAGGTAAAGTCTCAAATGATAATTTTTCTACTTCATATCTAGTAAAGAAATCTAATTCACTTTCAGCCTTTCTATTATTATATCTTGTTTTATAATCATTAGTATAAAATTCAGAAGGAACAATGTTTATTTGTCCACCTCTATTAGTAGAACTATTTATTCTAAATTCTTCACCTGTAGACTTGTCATATACAGACATTCCTTTTGATAACTGTTGACCATCAAACATAAACACTCTACCATCTGAAACTTCTCTATCTAAAATATCAAGTAATCTTTTAGCTTTAGATAGATCAGTATAAGTACCAGTCTGTTGTTCATCAGTAGAAATTATACTTAGCTGTCCTTCAGTTAGTGATTGCCCTTTCTTATCTACTATCTTATAGAAAGATCCTCCCTCTGCATTTATTTCAATAATATCAAAACCAACACCTGTTACAGGGGGTTTAGATGTTTGTTGTTCTATAATATCTACTGTAGTAAATATATCCATAGTAAGATCTAGTGCAGTTAACACGTCATTTACTAAAGGTTCTTCTCTTGCAACTTTACTATTTAAATAATCTTGGAATCCTGTTTCAGTATTTAATTCTTGTTGAGTTGGTTGTCTTCTACGGGTAACCTCTTGTCCATTTTCTGTTACAAAAATATCATAACCTTGACCCCAAATTCTTTTTAAGGCATCATAAGCTGTTTTAATTCTAACTCCATTCTCAGACTCTCTCCAGTCAGCAAACTCTAAAGGATCTTGAAATGCTGATTCTTTGTACTTACGGTACTGTGACTCTAGTATACTTTGTAGTGTACTAGATCTGCTTGTATCACCTATTTGAATATCATCAATACCTGCATCCTGTAAAGTTTCTTCAACATCTATTTGTTGTTCTACAGTTTCATTACTCTGTAATTCATCTGCCTGTACTTCTAACTCTGAAGTTAATCTATATGTATTTATAAGTGCAATTAATAAATTAGTAAGTTCTTGATCTACATCTAAATTCAATGCACTACCAATAGCTCTACCATCTATACTAAATTGTCCATCTACAATACCTTTTAATAATCCTGCTGCACCAATTTCATCAGACATAAAAGCTCTGATTAATTCAGGCTTCATGTATACATCTTCTTTAGCAATTTGACTAATTAATTCATTTTTCTTTAATGCTTCTATATATTGTTTGGTCTGTGCTCTATATACTTCTTTTCTATTTTTATATAGGTATTCAAAATACTCTACATTTCTTTGAACTATATCAGCAGTTACTTCTGGGTTAGCCATTATGTTTACAGTCTGTGAAAATGCAAATGCATCTTCTTGTAATGAACTATGATCTACCAATTTTTGCATTAAAGTCTCTATCACTTCTGGATTAACATAATCAGACTTATCTTCAGCTAGACCGTTTAGATATGTTGTCAATGCACCTTTAAGTGCTTTTGTTTTATTTCTATTAAAGAAACCTTTCTTAGTTAAGTTCTTAGGGTCAGTTAAAATATCAACATATCTTTTAAGATCCCTTAACTTTCTTTTATCTTTTTTAAGTTCAGAAGCTGGAACACCAGCGTCTTCTTTAGCTTTAATTTCTTTTCCAAGCATGCTAACTTCAGTCTTAATGCTTTCAGCATTAGCAAGAACTCTTATATCACCAAACTTTTGTTTTGTAAAAATTGGTTCATTTTCAAAAGATTTTTCCATTTCCATTTGCCTTTGTACAGCATCAAGGAATGATTCTTGAGAAAATATATATAACATCTTAGCCTGGTCAATAGCTCTGTTATGAAAGAATGCATCTCTATATTCTTTAGAAGATTTATCATATTCTCCTAGGTCTAATTTTTTACTCTGAAATAATTCATCTACTCTTTTGTTAGCTATTCTTTCACCAAACTGATCTACTCTAGCTAGTTCTTTTGTAAACTGTTCTCTTATTTTTTCTGGCTTTCTACCAAAATCTTTTTTATTAAATGCTTCACCAATCTCTTGATCAGACATTGCACTAAAATCAGTTATCATTTCTTTATACATTCCCATCAAACCTCTTTGGTACTTGCTGTATAAATTTTCAAACCGTGTAAAGTTTCTGTTATTTAAATAATCATATTTACTATTTAAAGCCAAAGATAAGTTTGCCATGCCAGCAGCTTGATCTTGTAATGCAGCACTCATTTTTTTAGGATCTAACAACAAATTTATTTGTTCAACTTGAGTACCCAGTTCATTAGCTTGAGCAACAACATCATCTATCATTTGCTCTTCTGTCTCTCTTTGCTCTTTAGCATAATCTGTAACCTCTTGGCTAAACATTGGGCTAAACTTTTTACTATTAGCAACCTTAGATCTAACGTTACTATATGCAGCAGGGATAAGATTAAATAAAACACTTTGGTATGGTCCCATCATACCACCAATTAAAAATCCAGATGCAAATGTTTCTAAACCTTGCTTAGTAAAAATTTCTTTACCAGCTGCACCATACATTCCTCCCATAGTAATTCTTCCTCCACCTGATGTATCTCTTAGAATAGCACTATAGTAACCAATAGTTGCTGCTGAAACAGCTTCTTGTGAAACCTCTTGTGCTCCTTCAACCATTCCACTAGCACCATACCTTAACATTAAACCACCACTAGTTTTAGCAACACCTTTCCAACTTGCAACTTTGAATGCTGCTTTAAGTTCTTGTGGAATAGATTTAAGCATATATTTGCTTTTCTTCATATATGAAGTAGGTCCTGTTCTTAAGACTCTCTTTAATGTAGTAGCTGTACCTGCATTTAATTTTCTTGCCCAACTACCAAATACATTTTTAAATACAATTCTGTTTGATACTGAAATTAATGCAAAGTTAGGTACTAATGTTTTCCAAGATGCTTCAGATGCAGCAGTTTGAATCTTTTTCATTTCATCAGGTGAAATACCCTTACCATTATTTTTATAGTTTGAATATTTCATACCATTTTCTAAAACAGTATTATATACTAAACCAGCTTCCATTTTAGACTCAGCTAATGAAGCATTATACATCCTCATATCTCTATAAAATGCTCCAAATAATTCAGTATTCTTTCCTAAGTTATATGCATTCTGAAAAGTATTACCTGTTGTTTTCCAATTCTTTATTGTATGGGCCATCTCAGGAGAAACAAGATGAGCTGCTCCTTTTAAAAAATTTCCTCCTTGTCTAGTAACATCCCAGAAATCTTTTGCATATTTAATATCTTTAAAGTTTTTAAATAAATGTGCAGATGCCTTAAACCCATTCATTATTGTTTTAGGTAATCTTGTAATAGTAGCTAAGTTTTTTAAAGTTAATGCACCAAATGCTGCCAAAGAAGAACCTCCTGTACCAGGGGCAGCTAATGCTGCAACACCTGCAGCTACTACTTCTTCTATCGCAATCTGATAAACAATACCTGCAGAGTATGCCCAGTTTAAAGCAGTGTTACCTAAAAACCCACCTAAACTACCTGTAGTACTACCACCTATTCTCATTGCATCTTCCATAACAAATGCACCTTCAAGATCAGGATCACTAATATAACTACCGTCAAAAATATCTCCTATTGATCTATAGCTAGAAAATCTACCACTTCTAAATAATCTTCTCCCTTGCACAGTCATTCTATTAAAATAGTCTGCGTTAGTTTCATTTGCATTTATGACTTTATCCATAGTAGCATATGGTGTAAATCCAATATCTGAAAATACATCACTTGCATATGCTTTGTCAAAGTTTATTGATCTAGCATTAGCCCATATTGGATTAGGAAGTTCATATTCTGATTCTAGAGGTTTACTCCATATATCATTCATTGCTTCCATGCTACCCATTTCTATTGCGGGTGCAGCATTTATCACTGAAGATTGTGCTCCTCCTGCTATATTAGCTGGGGTAGCTGGAGATATACCATCCATAAGACCCTTATACATAGCTATACTCTTATCATACTCATCACTTACTTCATTTCTCATATCAGGAATAAGATCCTGTATACTTTGATAAGGTAATGATGTATCTATAGGATTTACATCTACTGAGTCCTGTGCTATTCTCTCTTTCAGATTATAGTCAGGCTGAGGTAATTTTATATTCTCGTCTGCCATAAAATTATGATTATTGGGATTGTGGTTTATAATTTTTAGATTGCTTATACATATCCTTAGCCACTTCAGTAGTAGCTTTTGGGTTGTCAATTATATACTGTTCAACAAATTGTAATTCAGATAAATTCTGTGCTCTAATTTTATAGATATGTAAATTGTTAAGCTTGTCTAATTCTTTAAAGTTTTCTTGTGTTGCCATAAACCTATTATTTAAATCTTTAGAAAAGTTAAGGTTCCCTGTTTTTATAATAGGTTTTGTATTAATTGGAATCACTGTATATTGTTTACTTATATCTGTAGCAAGAGGATTATAAACGTGTCTATATCCTGTAACACTTATTCTACCATTTCCTAAATCTTGAAATGTAATTGATCCAGGAGAAAATCCTGCCTTTGTATTTGTGTTATCTGTATAGGTAAAAGATTGATCTTCACTTAAATTTATATTTTGTTCAATATAAGATGATCCTTGAATATTTTCTAAGTTGTTAGGGTTTATATCTCTACCACTTGTTCTATCATAAATCATCATAACACCATCATTATAAACTTTATTCCATGCTGATAATGACTCTGTATTATCTTTATATAAAGCAAGCACTTCTTTTTTGAAACTAGGACTAAAATTATCTAATCTATAACCACCCATTGAATTTCTTTTTACACCATCTATACTATTAGCTCCTAGGTTTGGATAATATGTAACTGAAAATTCTCCTTTAGTTTTATCATTTTGCAAACTCATAAGTATTTTGTTTGCAATTATATTACTAGCATCTTTTAAATCTGCACCTGCTTCAATATCAAAACCATCAAAATCACTAACCTCATCAGGTGCAACTATTATGGAAACTCTTGATGTTGGATCAGCTGTACTTGAAGCAAATTGACCTAATAGGTTTCCTAATAATCTATCCATAGTAGTACCTGCTTCAGGGTTTACACCACCAGTTGCAGTTTGTGTAGGTACAAAACCTATATCACCAAATGGTGTGTTAGGATCATAACCTCTTGTTAAACCTACATAAGAATTACCTCCAATAAGATTAAAACTTTTATTAACCCCTTTTGTAATTTCCTGCCATAATGCAGAAGCCCTACCAGTTATTGCTGAAGTATCAAACTCAACATACTCTTGATATGTCCCATCTTTTCTACTTCCTGTACCCCTAGTAATCTTCCAATCTGGATTACTAGATCCTGCATTTTGTTTATTAAAACCTATACCTGATACATCAAAGTTTTTAATTTTACCAGATTCAGCTAACTCTCTAAACATCTTTATATATTCAGGTTCAGTCATATATTCCTTTATACCATTTACCTCTTTAAAAGGCATAGGATATCCAGCACTAACCATTTCACGTACCCACTCTTTTTCTCCTTTGGCTACCTCTATAGATGCCATACCTTTGTTATATAATTCTATTTGGTATTTGTTTAATCTCTTAAGATATAAATCTTCTCTAAGGTTTAACCCTAAGTTTTCTGGATTACTAGGATCATTCTCAAATAATCTTTGGTACATGTTACTATAAGATCCACCTTGTTTTACAAAGTCAGGAGAATTCTGTGCAATTACTGCATCTTTATCTTTAAACCAAAGAGATTGTTCTTCAAATATTCTTAATATATCTGATGCATATTCTAAAGCATTTGGATCTTCTGTTACATCTGTTCCATCTATTATTTTTTTATTTGAATTTAATAGAAAATTAAGATCTTTAGGAGATAGTGTTCTTTCTTCACCACCTACTGTTACAGTAAATGTTTTTTGACCAGGGAACCTAGCTGCTAACATATCACTAACAATATTAGCTTTTTCTTTTAATATACTAAAACCGTCAGTTGCTATTGAATCTCTATTAGCTTCAAATGGCGTATAGTTATTATCAATGTTATCATCTTGAATTGTAAACATAGCAGATCTTGGATCACTAAAATCTATAAAACCGTTAGTTCTAGCATCATCAGTAAGTGACGTTTTACCTTTCCCATCTAATTGAGCTTGAAGTATTTTTAAGTTTGCATCAATTTCCGCTTGCTGACCTTTTAATAAACTGTCAGCTTGATATTTAGCAGAGATCTCTTGAAGTCTAAATTTATGTTTATCCTCTTCTTGTATATACTCATTTGGTCTAATTGTAGTCTCTGCATTTTCTCTACTATAATTATATGCAGCACTTTGTAGATCCTGTTGTATATTATAATTTTTATTTAGACTATAAGCTTTAGATATTAATGCTTGGTCATCTTTATCAGGAGTATTTGTAAACTGATTTATTTTTAAAAGGTTTTGTAAATTAACTCTTAATTGCTCAGCTTCTGATAATGACTGAGTTACTACATTTTCTTCTGCAGGAGTTAGTCCATTTAACTTACCAAAGCTACTCCATGAAGTTGTTTGTCTTGCTATACTTTGTATTTCTTCTTCTAAGCTATTATACATTTCACTATTTAACAATGCAATTCTTTCTACTTCAGCTTGAGACCACATAGCTAAACCTTGACTCATTGATTGTGTTGAACCATCAACTACACCTTGTTCTGCAAACTCCATAGAAGCTACATATGCTTTTGCATCATAAAATTCTTGTACTCTTGGATCATCTGTTAAATCAGTCATTACCCTTCTATAAGCATCACCTTCAATAAGCTTACCATTAGTATCTGTAATAAGCCATCTATTTGCAACTTTATCATCTGGTGTACCCAATATGCCATCTTTACCTGGATCCATTGTAAAATGATCTTTCTTCTGTGTAAAACCTTTACCTTCTAAACCTAAGTTTCTTAAATAGTCTTGTGCATATTGTGTTAAGTCTGCATCTTCTACATACTTAGGTAAGGGCATATTTATTAATTGACTTCTATCAGCATCTTGGAACTCCTTCATTCTATATTGCATGTTCTTTATTCCTACCGGATTATAAAGTTCCCTTACTCTTGGGTCAGGAGAATCAGCAAACTGATTAGCCCTTTGCATTTCTTTTTTATACGTAGAAGTATATACAATATCTTTTACTACTGCATCATCTTCAAAGAATGGTGCAAATACTGTCTTAGCAGCATCAACATTTCTTTGTAATGACAAATCTAAACCAGAAATTTTAGATAGTTCAGGTGCTAAGTTTTCTATAAACTGTTGTTGAAACTGTTGATTTTCAGAATGTGATAAATCAGAGTATACCCTACTATATAGGTCATTAGTAGCTTGCCACCCTGCCATATATTTATTTTCTCTTGCATCTAATGTTGCACTCAAAAATTTATAATCAGGTGTAAACGGCTTGATGTCCGGGTAATAATTTTTTTCTCCTTTTATATAATTTGCCATAGTTCAAATTTACTATTATTTACAAAGTTTACCAACTGATATAAATAAACCTTTTATGTTTATGCTCCCATCTTGCCTGTATAGAAAGGATGTGCAAATCTTTTTATTCCCCCACCCTTTGCAGCATTATACCTTACTGAAGGTGCGTAGCCTAAATCTTTAGGATCTGTTACTACATCATTCTGTCTATTATTATAATCATCAGCAGCTGTCTTTTTATTTTTTGAAAGACTATAACCATCAAGAATAAACTCTAAACTTTTATCTAGGCTATCATCTTCCATATCTGGGTATTGTTCTTTTATTAGATTTCTTTCTCTAATATACTCATTCCTTCTTTTTTCTTGATCAGAAACATCAACATTAGCTTCTGGACTTAAATCTTTACTATCCTTTTGATTTTGTATACCACCTAACCTTGGATCAATTCTCATATAATCTTTAAGTTGATTTAGGTTAAATGTATTAGCTCTATTAGTAATAGCTTGATTATATAGTTCGTTGCTTTTTTGTTTATCCCAATTTTCAAAATCAGTATATCTTCCTAATGCTGTTACAGTTCCATCATACTCATCTTGATAGGCTTTAGCATTAGCTACCCCAGTTCTTAAATTAAGTTGAGCTTGTGGTAATGCTACACTATTCATAATCTTAATGTTATTAGTATTTACATTCCCAACATCTTTTGCAAGTTGATTTACTGCTTTACCAAATAAGTTAGATCCTGCTACCTTACCTTTACCAAAAGCTCTTAGATTCTTAGCCATAGTGTTAAGTGCAGCATTAGTCATATTAGCTCTACCAGTCCAATCATCTAATACATAATCTATTTCTGTATTTGGTACTCTAGGTATATTAGGTAAAAATAAAGGATTCTCTAATGAATTTTGTGTTGCTAAATTATTTAAATCTTGCCACCACCATTCTGGTTTCTCTGGTCTTTTAAAAGTTGGATTTTCTCCAGGTTCTCTTTCCTGATCCATAACCTCAGCCATTAGATTCTCTGATTCTTCTGTTCTAATGTAACTTCTAGCTTTATTAAAAGTTAACATCCCAAACTTACCATCTACTTTACCTGCATCACCTCCTGGAAACAATTGTCTAGGTTCTCCATTTTCTCCAAAGTTTTGAGCATGAAATTCATTTTCAACTTCTTGCATTGCTCCTTGCACTGCCATCCATTGTTTTTGATATGCTTTTGCTTGAGCATCTATTGGTGTTTGAGCATCTGATGACCACCTACCTTTTTTCATATTATAATCAAAGTCAATACCAGATGCAGTTACTTTTTCAATTGCATCACCCCATCTAATTGTAAAATCTTTTTTTGCTTGATCAGTAGTAAGATCACCACCATAAGAATTTGCTCCAGCTTTACTAGACTGTTCACCATCAACACCACTGGTATAATAAATACCCTGTCTTACTCTTACATTATCTCCAAATGCACCATCTTGATATACATCAATTAATTCTTTTTCATTATCAGTATATACATCTCTTTTTCCTCCTGTACCAGTTGTTTCAATTTCTACAGCTTCAAACTCTTTAAAGTCCTCAAATTTATTTTTAGTTAATGGTTTAGTTACAGTATATGTTGTTTTACCCCCAGATTGATCATACACTTTAGTTAACTGCCATCCTGCATTTAGTTTATCCTCAAAGGCTTCTCTATCAGGGTGACCAACAGGTAGTGGATTACATTTATAACCTGTACATCTATTTGTTGAAGCATTAACTGTACCATCTAGTTCAGTAACTGTTGCATCTTCTATCTGTTCATCAGTTACTTGTACATCATCCTCTTCCAAATAATACTCTAGCCCTGGCTTATCTCCTGACACATAAGACTGTACAACATCTGCATGAGAAACAGAAGGTGTACCGTCACTATAATCCCACATATCTGTTTCTTTATTATATACAGGATTTTTAAGTTTAGGATCCCATGGTTGACCTTTTCTTTTTGCAAAATCTTTACCCGTCTCACCTGCTCTTTGATAGCTATCTAACTCACCACCACCTTTTAAAGTTGCTTGTAATGAATCATTCTCATTACTTAATGCAGTTACATCTTGTGTATACCCAGATCCTTGAGCTTGTTCATTATTTTGATTCTCAACTCCAGCATTAGGGTTTTCAATCTGTTGCATCATTGCTTGTAACCTTAATATCTCATCTTGCTTTTCAGGAGGTAATGATGCTATAAAATCTAATTCAGCTTGTTGTTTAGTTTGATTTTCTACTTCTGCAGTAAATTCAATTGGGTCAATACCTTGTTCTTGTAAGTAAGGAAATGCTGCTAATGGTACACCTTCTTCAAAATCTTTCTTTAGCTCTTGTCCAAAAGCTAATTTAGAAAGGTTATACATATTTTTATTTAACATTAACTCAGCACTTCTTGTAGATATATCATCAGCATACTGACTATTAATTGCTGCATAAAAATCATTCAATTGATATTTCTTTGATATTTTTGCTGGTGTAACTTTCTTTCTACTTTCTATACCAAACTCTGCCATCTCACTTTTATCAAACTTCATTGAGTTTGTATCAGAATAAACAAAAGATTGTTCTGGTAAAAACATTGGTACACCACCTCTTGAGTGTCTTGGGCCTTTTATATTATACAGTCCAAAGTGATTATTACCATTTAAATCAGTTAGTACAGTTTCTCCACCTTCTGCTTCTAAGTTAGCATCTTCTCTAGGAACACTAGACAAACTGTATCTAACAGATTGATCATCAGTATCATTAAAGTTAGTACTTCCATAAAACTCTTGAGGAGTTGTAACCAAACCATAATCAGCTTGATCACCACTTGTCATCCCACCATCTCTTTTAAGTGCTTTCTTTTTAACCTTACCATCAGTTAATTCAAAACCTTTAGGTAGTTTATTTATTTTTACTTTTGCCATAATTATATTATTTCTATGTCAGCACCAGCTGCAATTAATTGTGCAATCATATCTTGTGATAACTCTACTATCTCACCGCCTTCTTTGTTTTTTGGTATAGACATAAATGATACTTGATCCATTGTAAAAGGATTGTTAGGTATAATTTCAAAAATATTATTGTAATCTACATTACCGTCATATCCAGCATCATACATTTTATTACTAAGTGCACGTTTTCTAGTATTACCTCTAGCTGGATTAGGAGCCCCACTACTAATAATAGTATCATTCTGACTATCAAAATTATACATATCAATCATGTTTTGTATAATGTGTTTTGTTTCTTTTTTATTAAAATCACCACCTGCATTATTAAATGCATCTTTATATTCTTTCTCACCTCCGTGTTTTTGACGTGGTTCATCTTCTCCAAATAATTTTGTTTTAATAAGATGTAGATAATCACCAATGTCATTACCAACTGTTTTTGAAGCCATACCATATGATTTTCCATCTTCTGGATCTGGCTCAGTAGTATTAAACGGCATTCTATCTTCATAACCTACTCTTACATTTTCACCAGCATCAAATGCATCTTTATCTATTTGTGATGCTATATATCTAGTAACATCCATATTAGGCCAGGTCTTTGCAGAACTATATGTAGGTCCACTTCCCATAAACAATGTATCATTCGCAGTAACATTCATTTGAGATAAAATATCTTTTGCAGAAAATTCATTACTTAAATTACTATTTTTAAATTCTTTTATATATTCTTCTAGATATGGATGATTATAATTATTTACTCTATTCTTTCTTTCTTTTTTAGTTTCACCTTCATCTTGGTATGAATCTAATTCTGTTCCTTCTTTAGCCGTTCCTTGAAAACTATATGGTGATCCTGCAAAGCTACCATAGTATCCTGCTGTCCTTTCTGCCTCTCCTTGTAGTTGACCTGAGTTAGCATCATAAAATCCTTCACTCATTGGGTCAGATGTTTTAACAGCAAACTTATAATCAGCTCCTGATCTTTCTTCAAATTTATCTAAACTATCTCTATATGCTATATCATCATAAATATCATTAGCAAATCTAGATCCTTTTACTGCTGAATCTGATAAGCTTGTAAATGCTCTAAAATAAGGGTTATCATTAATTCTATCAACTGTACCTGAAATTGCATTTGTTACATTTACCTCTGGCTCTAAGTCAATTTTATCAAATAACTGATTAGCTGATGGGTTATCAATTGTACCAAGTCTAGCTTCTCCAGTACCATCACCACCATCTACATCTATTGTATCAGGTCTACCATCCCCATCCATATCAAAAACTTGATCTTCATTTAACAATTCTTCTTCATCACTATAATCTTCCGTTACAAATGGAAACTGATTATATACATCTGGATTCTCTGCTGGGAATTTTACCTCACCCCTGTATTGATACTTACCTTCTTGTCTTGCTATGGCTCTTTTAATTACTTTATCTCTATTGGCTAGGTAATCATTCTCACCACCCTCCTTCATACCAGATAATATTTTACCTTGAACAAAAGAAGGTAAAGCTTTAAATCCTTCATTGTTTGTACCACCACCCTTTTTCATTTTACCTGTAGTTCTTTTCCATAGGTTTTGTAATAGGTTGACAGCATTTTCAGACATCTTAACTATATCATGACCAGCCTCTTCTGCCCATTCAGTAAAAGTTCTAGTATCATCTTCACTAGATTTACCTGTAGTTTCTTCAATGATTCTACCTTGTTCATCTAATTGTCGTTGTGTATTACCGTCCCATTCTTTTTTTTGTTGAAGAGCCCAGTCAACATATGCCTGCATATTTTCTGGAGTAGTAATATTTGAAGTGTCTACATCAATATCATAATATAATGGTTTAGTCATCTCATGCATCTCCATTTTTTTATCAAGATCTCTTAATGCACCTTTTTGATTACCGTATGCATCCTTCTCTCTACTTCCCAATTCTTGATTAATACCTGTAGCTGTACTTATAAAATCAAAAAGAACATTTGATTGTGGTGGTGGAGCTAATGGTGCAACAGCATAATTATTATCTGACATATAAAAATTAGCAGGTCTACTTAAATTGTTAGATAAATTAGATTTATCAATCTCAGATTCATCTGGTATAAATACCCCATTAATATATTGTCCAGGAGTATCTACCTCAGTTCCTGTTTTTGCATTAAATCTTGAATCTAAAGTATACTTTCTGTTAGGTGGATTATAAGAACCTTCTCTTTGTCTTACACCTTCTGTATAGTCACTTGGTACATCACCACCTTCATCTTTTTTAAACTTAGCTGCATTGCGTGCAAAATTAGCCATCTTAACTATTGAAGGGGGATACTTACCTTTATTAGCCATAACTTTCCTAGCTGCTTCCTGAACACCCATACCACGTTTTTTAGCCCATGCAGTAAACTTACCTTTGTTTTCAGGTTTAATCTCTATACCTGATTTAGCCATTCTAACTTGATCAGATACATCTACTTCTTGCTCTTGAGATTCAGCTTGACTAGCTGCTTCTCTTTCTCTTTTAGCTATGTCTCTATTTCTAGCTAAGAGTTGTGGATCTCTGTCTACCTCTTCAGGAGAAGAAGGTTCTGGTGGTGTAGCAACTGTTTCAAAAATTGTTATAATATCTTCTTCTTCTAAACCACCCATCATAAGTGCCTGACCAATAAGTTGTTGATCAACCTCTTGACTCATTAATTCTTTGATCACCTGAACTAGTTCCTTGCCTTCACTTACTGAAGTTTTAATCACTTCAACAATCTGAATTACTTGTGGATCAACTTGAGGTTGTTGCTGTTGCTGAGGCATATCCATCATGCCTGGAGCCTCCGGAATCATTGAACCACCTTGTTGTTTTAAACTTTTTTTGTTTGCTTTCACACTCATAATATTATAATATTAATATACAAATAATTACTCAGAATCACTAATTTATTAGGTTTAAGAATTGCCCAGGATGTTTGTCATTATATAATTTTGTGGTGACAATCCTAGTTCTTTTGCCTCTTTATAATGTATTCTATTTAATTTGTCATAATTTTTTTCTGCTTTAGTATTTTCATTTCCAGTATAACCTCCGTTAATAAACTTTTTATATTCCAAGTATTTATCAGAAGAACCACCAAATTTTTTTGTACCTATAAGTTCATTATAACCTTGTAAGAATCTATCATAATGATCTTTACCAGTCCTGTTATATGTATTCATATAGTAATCATATAAAGCTTGAGGATCTTTACTTGAAGGTAATGGAGCTTTATTTGTTCCATATTGATATCTTGAAGCAGCTACATTTGCTTTTATATCATTACGTAAATAGTTATCCATATTTTCTAAATCATAACCCATTCCCTTAAACCATTCTATATATTTTTTTTGTCCTTTACTAAAATCATTAGCTCCTTTTCTTTTTTCAAACATATGTTTAAAAGCTACATCATCTATAGACATAGGACCTCTTGTATATTCTCTATCATATGCAGTTGAATCAGCACCAAATGAATTTTCCATGTATGCAGTCATGGTTAATAAATCTCTAAGGTTTTCATCACCTCCTTGATCATCAACTACAAAATTTATTGCATTAGTAAGTTCAGTTCTTCTATCCTGGGATACTTTATCTAAATCAGTAAATGCATTATAGGTTTTTTTAACTTCTCCTTTATCTTGATATGAGCTTAATGACCCACCTTCTTTAAATAATTTTACTCCATAATGAGGAAGCATTATAACACTACCCCTTGAATTTGTGATGTCTTTACTTTTTAGAATGTAAGGTCTTTGAATTTGTTGATTATCACGTAAAATTATTCTACCTCTTTTTATATCATTATCTATTGATGTATTTAGATACTTCAATATTTCATCATTGTTCTTTCCCATTTTAGATAAAAAACCCATAGAATTCATTGGCTTATAATCTATAAAAACAGGTTGACCTTGACCACCTATATTTCCTGATTTGCTAGGATTACCAAATACTGACCTAAGTTGAGTCATATATGAATTATGAGATGTATTAGTACTTCCTGTAATTACATCACCACTTTTAGTATTAAAACTTCCAGGTTTTTTTAAATTAATAGCATTATCAACTACTGCTTTAACACCACGACCACCTTGATTACCCATTGATAAAGAACCTACTGTTTCCTGGACTGGGCCAATATGCATAGGATAATTAGAAAAAACATACTTTTTTAATTTTGTGGGATTCTTTATTAATTCTTTCCATACTTTTGGTTGAACTGTGTTTACAATTTTTTCTAGAAGAAGATCTTTGCTAGTATACATATATGTACCTTGAGTTGTTTCTATACCTTCATCTAATGTACGTCTAATTATATTTATAGCATCTGGGTTAA
>Ga0114915_1000174_pt1 | contig 30370 bp, 21 predicted proteins | sample MalvirAntarct_55_FD_87288 | JGI IMG/M metagenome (GOLD analysis project Ga0114915, IMG submission 87288) | Marine viral communities from the Global Malaspina Expedition - Malaspina viral metaG Antarct_55 | ecosystem: Environmental > Aquatic > Marine > Oceanic | place: South Georgia Island...
AATACTATTGAAACATGAACCTGATAGTGCGCTTGTTTCAAAACATTCAGTAGTCCCTGTAAATAAGTCATTATATGGTACTCCGCTAATGCTACAAGTTATTTCAGGACAATTAATACTACTTGCACCACTCATTGTAAATGATGGTCTGTTAAATACGCATATATCTGAACTTGTCTTTACTACTGGACCTACAAAGTTTCTATCGCATTTTCCATTTTGACTATATATTTTTTCTTGGTAGCTCATTAATACGAAATTTGTAATTCAATAAATTCTCTATTATTGTTTATATTTAAACCTATATCTCTATTCTTACCTAAGTCGGTCATTTCGGTTACCTTCTTGTAGTTTTGTATAAAGACCTCTAGGTGCCCTATTTTGAACCAATCTTTATAACCAAATGAGGTTTCAACAAACCTTATGGCTTCAACATTACTATTTATGTTGTCCGATACTTTTCCTACTATATTTTTTATTAATACTGGCATATATATATAAATAGTGTTAACTTGGTATTATTGTACCGTTAATATCAATTGTTGTAACTTCACCTAAGAAGTCACTTTCACAACCAGTATCCTTTATCCAAACCCCATTACATTTAGTTATTGATGGTTGTAGTGTAATTAACCCACCTGTAGTCCCAGTTGTAGGTATAGAACTCGGTAACACTTGACTGATTACACTAACCGTAGAGTTACTTGCTAAGGGTAATATTGTAGGTGGAGGTGTTACAACTGTTGGTGTTGACGTTGTTGTTATTAATGATACCGTATTGATAGGTTTCCATATTAGTGGTGTTACTCCGTCAAGTTCTGTACGTGAATTTGTCCCGTTATCAAAATCAAAACTAACTGGACCTTGGTACGATGACGTAGTGTTTAGGGTTATTGTATCTATTTGATTTACTTTAGTAATATCTTTTACTATAGTTTCATAAGCTAAATACTCTATATCAAAATATATTTCTAAATGTACATTTCCAGAAATCCCTTGCCTACCAATAACTAAAGGATTAACAATTAATTTTACTCCATTCCTACTGAAGAAATCATTTTCAATGTCTGTTGCAAAATTAGATAGACTATAAGTTGTTGAGTCTGATTGACCCATAGTTACGGTAGTTCCGTCGTAATACTTTAACTCTCTCTTTCCTCCCTTAATAGTTGTAGTTGCGTCCCCTAAATATATATTATCATTATCGATAACTACGTTAACCTTAGAGGGGTCCGAAGCATAGGGTCCAGAGTTGACTAATTCAGTATTATCACCACGAAACATAAAAAGATAATAACCAGTATCTGACGGATTAGAGTTAGTACCATTTGCAGACCATAAATCTACGTATATACCGTCGGGTATGTTTTGAAGCACACTTCTAGCCTTTACTATACCTGTTGTCACTGTTGATGTTATTGTTGTTGGTAATGATGTTGTTCCGCTAGTTGGTATATTACATAGGTATAAATTACCACGTTTATAATTAAATTTCTGTTGGTCAAATACTGTATTTTTGTAAGCGTATGTTGAACCCCATATTGTCGTAGCTGGTACAACTTGTTCTATTAAGTCAATCCAATAATTACCAACGGTCTTTCCGAAGGTGTCCATGTCGGAATAATCATACTTAGAACTATTAATTCCACAAAATTCTAATGAACGAGTGTTATATCTGTCGTAAAGCATTCTTAATGTTGCATAGCTACTAATTGTTTGTCTGTTTTTAACATCAATTAATTCACTACTTAATGTACTGGCAAATTCATTAACTGTATCTATTTGACTAAGTTCAGTTGTTAGTACGTCGTCTAGGTCAATACAGCCATTATCACCACATTTACTATAAACACACTTGCTAGTGTTTTTATCCCAAGTCGCATTTGGATATGCGTTAATACCCTGGTTAAACATATCAGCGTATATTTCAAATGCATCATCAATTACCTTACAACATGTCTCATTTACTTGACTTGACACATTTTCTTGTGTGTTTGTTGTTCCACTAATCCATTTTGATACATAAACCCCGATAGTTCCATTGTTTTCTTCTGTAATCCAAAACCCATCAAACGATGTTGTTGTACCTGAACCTATAGCGTAGGCTGTTCCACCGTTTGCCACATTAATAGGTTTTAATGTTGTAGTAGTTCCGTAATTATTTACTAGTGTGGTTATATCATTACATACAAAATTTGTTGTAGTTGTAGTCGTTGTAGCACTTGTTGCGCAACCTGATGCAGGAGTCACGGTTGATATCGAAGGTGATAGAGGTAGTTCAATTGTCTTATTTTCGTAACCTTTAACAATTAACGGAAATCCGTCACAAGGACAGTATTCGTCTGATTGTTCATCTTCTCTTGTGATTCTATCAATCTTAGTACATACTGTAGAGCCTGATACACAGGTATCTAATGAATAACCTACTGGACATGAATAAGCGCTAAATTCACCTAAATCAAAAGTAGTACCTATTCTATCAATAGTACTAAATATCCTAACTGAATTAAGTTCACTTTCAAATCTAATATTTTTTAGTTGTGCTTCACTAGCGTCATATATTTCACAAACAAATCCAGCAATACCACTAGTATTGTTGTAACCTTCGATTTCTATAATGTTTTTACCAGCAGATAACTTAATACCCATGACCACGTAACTTTGAATACTTCTTGAGTAAGAAATACTAAAGTTATTATGTATTCCAGCGTAATGTGATGGCGCTGTAACTGGGTTTATTAAGTACTCACCGTTTATTTTTATTTTTGTTTCGTCATCAGCAGCAAACCCTAACCTATATGTCTTTGTTTCTGTTAGTTCAAGACAGTATGATAAACCAATCCATTCTTGAACTGGAAGTGTTCCTGGATTAGACCAAACTGATGCGTTTAGTAATCTACCAGCATTGTTAGTACTTGTTAAGTTGTTATACGTTGAGGCTGATACTGAACCGTTTGTACCACCCCAAAGTATATTGGGGTTAAACATACTAGAGATTACGTCTGAATTATTTTTACCAAATTTACTTTTAATACCACTAAAGGCGTCTGGTGAAGAATATTGTAATGTTCCATCTGAAAACTTATTAATTCCGAAACCACTATGTGTTAAATAATTTCCAGAAGAATCTATTAAATAATCTACGTTGTAGTAAGGTCCAACCCAGCTATCTTTAGTTGTCCCTGTCCAGTATATCGGCCATTGGTTGTCTGTTACGTCTTCAACGAAGATAGTACCTCTAGATAAATAATGTACTGAGTTAGTTAAACCTACACCAGGACCTACTGTATAGGTTGTAGCACTGCTTGTGGTTGCCGTTACCGTTAGTTCTGTACAACTGTCTCCATCAACATCTAATGTATATCCAGAAGGGCAGCTAAATGAGTTGTATGTTTCTCCGCTAGAAATGCAACCTTCAAGGATGCAGTTGTTATCAGATACGTAGCACCAAACATCTTGTTCAACTGCTCTAGAAGGACTTAAATTTAAATCTACTTCCTTAGTGTTAACTACGAGTTTGTGATGATTAGTGTTGTATTCTGTACCTCTATATTTTAAATCAAAGAATCTTTTGTCTTTTATTTCGTTAGATACCCATGATTTTTTATTATCAGGAACTTTGACTAATTCAAATTTTGGTGGTTCCGATATGAATTTTTTTATATTATCAACTTTGGTACACACTTTATTCATCTTAATCCTATCTAATAAGATTGTGAAATCTACACAACTATTCTTTATTGATATCGTGATGTTAATTTTTCTATTTTCTATTGCATCTAAAACTAGTTTATCAGTAATAGTGGTTTCATAATTTAACCAACATGATTGATACCATCCAGTTAATCCGCTGAATATCTCTAACTGCTCTTGTTGAGTAGATGGTAGTGTATTTGTTTCTAAATATTGATTAAATAAATCCGTAACTAAGTTATCTCTAATTTGAGTACATAAATCAGCATTACTACTTAATAACTGACTTTGTGCGAGTGTTGGCATAAATCCTGTATCACCAGTAATTATTATACCTGTCTTGCCAGATGTGGAGTCAATATAATTATATAGGTTATCAGTCCCAATATTCATTAGCGTTTCTTCATAAACACTTGTTAGTATTTTTGTCGTACCTGTACTTTCTACTTCAAGTGTAAATGCAGTTTCGAATTGCTCAAACATATCAATATATGTAGTACATACACCTGGAATTGGGGCTGTGTAGGGTGTAGTTATGATGTTTCCTGTTATACCAGTAATAGAATTTGTTAAAGTTTGTAATTCAGCCTTACAGTTATTTAGTATGGGTGTATATTTGGTTATAGTGTCTTCCGCTCTTTCTCTATCATATATAGAGTAATTACACACACTTGTGTGATAGTCCCCTGGACTTGGTTCACTATCAATAAATGACTTGACTTGTGCGTTAGTGTAGGTTGTTGTGTCGGTACCGTAACTAGCTGACCATGTGCCACCTGTCACTACGTTAGTTTCCCATTCCTGTTTCCCAAGGTCTGTTAAACAATAACTTACCACGTTAGGGTCGAAAATACCATAAGCTAATGGAGGTAGATTGCCTCCATAGTATAACGATGGGTTGGTTGGAATGGTTATACCATTTGGACCTATTACTCCTGGAGCTAAATATTGGATAACATAAGGTACTGAATCTGCGTTATCTATAATATCTTGGTAAAAGTCACACTCTGTACTTACTGTGTTTGCGGACGATTCTAGTTCGTCTAAAGTCGTTAATGTGGTAGAGTTGGCGCCGACAATCCCTAGAGCATTAGCTTTGGCTTTACGCAGTTTATCACATTCAAACATGTATAAATAATCAAAAGATATTTTTAGTTCGCAGGTTTCATTAGGTTCAACATTAAATAGTGTGCTTGAGTTTCCTTCTGGATTCAATATAACCTTAAATAATTCGGAATTATCTAATGCCCACATACATTTTTGTGTTGTAACATCAAAAGTATAACCTAGTAATTCACAACATGGTTTTGTTTGGTGACTAGTTATAGGATTTTGAACTACAGCACCACTAGGTAGTGTTGTTGGTGGTTCGTATAGTCCAACTGTACCGCCAGATAGTTCAATTATTGTGTATCCGTCGGCTTCGTAAGAATCTTTAGTTCTACAATTTTTACTATATAAGGTTATTGCTGGCATTAAATAAGTTTATTATAATTATTAGTTAATATAATTTATTTTAAAAAATAGTAAATTATATTTCATTATATTATTAATATATTACACTATATCTTTATAGCATCCGATTATATTTCTAGCTCTTTGTTCGTATAACTGATATATAATATTTGTTTTAGTTGGGTTATCGGTAAATTCCTTAACACCTTTAGTGTTTAGTTTACATCCGTAACCTTTTTCACCTGTATATGGGTCTGTAATTAATTGATAATTAATATCGTAAAGGCCTCCTGGGCAAAAACCTGTATCGGTATTAACTACTCTTGAATCACCTTTAGGGTCTATAAATTTTAAATAGTAGTTAGTTCCGATTAATTCCATACTACCTAGTGTCGAGCCTGCTAATACCCACTGACACGCTAAAGTGGAACCTACCCCTCTTTTTCTTGAATCATGAAACGGAATTTGTGTACTTACTGAGCTAGTTTGGTTCGTTGGAACGCAAAGATATCCGCAGTTAACTAACTCCCATTGAAGAGTACTCCCAGTAGTACCTGTACTTGTATTTATGTATTCTTCATGATAGAACGGTTTACTACCTGGGGCTAGTGCGTTGCAGCAATTCGGGTCTAACCATTTTGTCGTATTAGTGTGCGTACTTGATACTGTACCATCAGGTTCGTATAGTTCAAACTCTACTTCAATATAATTACCATCTAAAGTGACACCTGTAGGGTTTACTATATTTTGACCTATCATACCTTCTTTACATTTCTTGTCTTTTTGTAGTTGATTTAAGTTGTTAGTGTATGGGTTATTATTAGTTACGTCAATCCTTAACGCTTCATCATCTTCAGGTATATCACATCCGCAGTCCGTTTGCTCTACTTGAGGGCACGGGTCTTTTATTATAGAACTTTCAACTTTTGAGATATTAGTTAAATCTACACCGCTATCATTCTGAAGTGTAATGTGTGTGGCACCAGTGTATTGATTAAATAACCCAGAATTATAATTTGTAAATAACTTTGCGTCAGTTGTTGTGATAGTTGTTGACGTAAGTGTAAACGGTGTAAAGTCTGGAATTATATTTTCTAATTGATTAATATATTCTTTTCCCCCATCATAAGGTCCTACGTGTGGGTTATTACCATTAAGTATGTATTGCGTTGCGGTTTCACCGCCAGTTTCCCTATACCATTGACCACCTTTTTGAAAGTACATATTTGGTGTGTCTCTAAAGAATTTAGGGTATCCATCATAATCTACGTTGTATAGGTCTATGTCGTCGTCTAAGCCATTAGCTTCAAGCGTGGCATAGAATAGTTTCATATCTATTGGTTCTTTGGCTACGTATACGTGTTCGTCAAACTCAATAAGACCGTCTGGAGCACCTATTAATTTAAAGAAAAATTCAATTGTTTTTCTAGTACCTTTAGATTTCCAAATCCAAGATGAATTAAGTATTAGCCTTCTCCATAATTCAGTCTCAGCTTCAGCTGGTGTTAGCCCTCTACTTTGTCCAGCGTAGGTCCTAGCGCCAACGTTTAAATATGAGTTTACTAAGTCGTTCTCTACTATTGAACTTGTCAATTCCCAACCTAGTACTCTAGCTAAGTATTTAACTAATTGGTCTGGTGTGTTTTTTTTCTTATCGTATGTTACAACGTTAGCAAATGATATACCGTCAATATATTTTTTTATCTCGTCAAATTCCCTACCGTAAATTTTTAAGGTTTTGTTCATTTTCTGACCAGCAGTTTCTTCTTCATCACCTTCACAATTTGGTATAGTGTCAAAATCTGATATAGATTCAGCCGTTAAGAATCTAGCCATAAGGTTGGTTTCGATACCATCCTTACTATTCGCTATTTCTATCAATTCACTTACAAATCTAACATATTCAGCAGTGTTGTAATCTATATTGTAACCATCAGTTGTTGGCCATGTTAGTGTTTTTTCAGAAATCGTAATTGTTCCATCGTCTTCATCTTTTTTGTAGTTGTATGTGGATGTGTATTTAGGTAATGTTAACCTGTTTAATAGATTATTTTCATATTGACTTATACTATTAAAAAAAGACTCTTCAATAATCTTATTTGGTTTTATATGGTATGTTGGGGTACTATCTGCTGAACCATTAAAACCAAATGGGTCACCTTCTACTTCTAGTTTGATTGTATCGTTACCAATACTTGTTGCTCCTGAAAACCCTAATACTTTATATTCGTTATCATTAATTAATATAACGTAATCAGCATAACTAACTTGTAGGTTTCTGAGTTTGTTTTTTTTATTAAATGTATTTATTATTGTTCCGTTATTTAAAAAATTAATATCAAATTTATTATCAATGAAGTTGACATCAACATTAAATGTTGCCTTATTCAAGACTGAATTATAATTATAGTTAGATATAGTGTCACCTACAATCGTATTTATACCATCATTTCTTAACGGTGTAACATATAGTGAGGCTGGCCAATTTGTAATTATATTTTCAAGACTAACTCTAATAAATTCCGTAGCAGAACCAAAGTATACTAAATCACATAAGTTACCATTATCTAGATTAAGGGTTACTTTAATGTTGTTATTTAGTATTAACTTACTACCAAAACTTGTCAAGTCGTAGCTATCTAGTGAGTAGAAATTACTATATTTTTTACTTGTATATAGTCTGGTGAGTCTACCCCCGTAATTTGTCGTAGTTACGAAATTACCGAATGTAAATACAGACGTCTCTCCGTCAGCGTTTTCAGTTTGCTGATTACCTACTAGTCCGTCACTAAAGTTTCTATATTCGATTCCACCATTATAAAAGACTCTTTGTGCGTAACCCGCTACCTTTACTCTGTTATTTTCACCCATTTAATTATGTATTTGATACGTCGTTGAATCCTTTTGTGAAATCAATGTTATTAAGTCTATCTTCTTTAATTTCGAATAATGGTTTACCAGTAAATCTATCTTTAATTTCATATAGATTATATTGTTTATAAATTTCATTCGTAAAGTTGTATATACTATAAATACCATCCTCAAGACCCTTACTTTGATTACCAAACATACCAATTGCGAGACTTTCAATGTCGTAGTCAACAATTTCTACTTCCATAATAAATGGTGAAAAAAATGTGTTTGTGATGATTATTTCTTGATTTGGTGAACCAATGTACGGAAGTGTGTTTGGGTTAACATTTGATGGGGCTGATGGTGATAGCGTACAAAAAACAAGTGACGAGTTGTTATTAAATCTGTATCTAATAGCTTTTTGGTTAACATTTGTTAAGTTTTGGTTAACAGGTTCTGCTCTATTATTTGACGTAACTATTCTAAAGAAGTTTTTTATTTTTCTATCAGAAGCTGATGTGTCAGTATTAATATATTCAATTCTGTAACCAACTAAGTTATTGTTTTCAAATGCCCCTATATTTTGACTTACATTAAAGTCTGAGGTATCTAGAACTAGACCTTTTATGTCTGGAAAAGCAGATAAAACACCACAATCTACAATCCTAGTTCTAATTTCCCTAGGTTTGAATGTTATAGTATATATCCCTTTAGTTCCAAATTCACTAATAGGTAATTTAAGTGTATATAACCCCCCGAAAATCTCAAACCCTGTTGTGTTCTTTGGGTTGTTTATTGGTATTAAGTTAGATGAACTTAAACTAAACACTCTTGTGTTAGATGATTCTCTATTTGCTGAGTAAAATACTGTCATTTCTACGTCACTTGGTAACATATCTGCAGGTCTTATTGTACCGTAAACTCCACTTGCCATTTTAAATTATTTTTATTTCTTTATTATAAATATCACTATTTTTGTAAATTATAGAAACCATTTCCATAATTTATTAATTCTTCCATATTTGTTATATCACTAAGTTGCATATGACTCTGAATAACCGTTGACCTACCTCTATCGATGAATAAATCATTAAAGACTGTAGGTGATTCAGTTATCCCAAATAAATAACCTTCTCTAGTTTCTGCGGATAAGTGAATGTTGGTTTCGTTAAACCCTTCAGAATTGTAATTAATTTCAGTATATGGTATTTTATATTTACCAAGAACATTACTAGTTATAGTTCTGGTTTCTCCAGTTTTAGTCGTATAATAAATACCTCTTTTAGTTATTGGTAATAGCGCAAGTTCTGCTGGGTCTGTATCGCCTTCAATTAAATATGTTATCGGATTTAGATTACTATTTGATATAACTCTTGTCCCAGAAATAAATGGTGCGTTTTGATAATCAATAGCACTAATATTTCTGGTTATATCAAAATTTGGTTTGTACCTTAAATTAGCGTCGTATGAAACTACAGAGTCAAGTCTATTTTCTGTAAGTCCAGTAACTTGTATAGGTAGGGTAAAGTACTGATTAATGGTCTTATCTGGATATCTTGTATTAGGATAAGCTCCTGTTTGTGAGAAATTTGTTGTACCACCTGTCATAAAATTAAATTTATAACCGTTATTGTAAATTGTAGTTCCAGATTTTATTAACCCTTGGTAGTCAACTAATAAATTTTTATTATTTGGGTCTGTAGTGTAATTCCATTTAGCTATAAACGGTAATTCGGTAGAAACGCCCATATCATCAGTGTCTTGTGTGAAAAATACATTAATATTAAATGTACTTGCAGTCATTTGTCCCCAATTAGATTGTTCTCTACTTGTATAATTATCTAACGCTATTTTTCTCTTTATAACCTCCATTACATTGTACTTATTTCATACAGTTCTATATTATACTTACCAGTAGTTACATTAGATGTAGTTACATTTGATGTAGTTACATTAGATGAGTAGTTTTCATCTATCTCGTAGAAGTAACCGTCAATATCCCTTGTTAATATATATCTAGTATATAAGTTATTTTTAACACTTGTACCTGTTAAGTTCATAGTTGTCATCATTAGTTCATCAATAGGTAGGTTGGGACTATTTGAAGATATCAGACCTGTTGATATACCAGTCTTAGCGTTATTAAATTTAGCCTTCATGTAAAGGTGTTTAGGTGCATTAAGTATTTTAGGTGGTATTTCATCCTTAAAATGATATAAAGCAAATCCTTCACCATTTCCGTTTCTATCTAATAACGTGTTAGTTAATTCAAAATCCAATTGGTAAGTTGTTGGGTCTGGCACATTACCCTGCCCTGCAGCGGCAATATCTATTGAACTAAATTTAGGGTATAGTGTGATAAATGATATAAAATTTTGATTTGTAGCTATATCGCTATCGTAAAAATCAAGCCTTAAAAAACTTTTAGTAAATGATTTCTTTTTAAAAAGAAAATCGTTATAATCGAAACCTATGTCAGACCAAAAGTTTGATTTTTTTTTAATTGAACTTTTGGTGATAGTCCCGTTGATTAAAGCTAAATTTGAAGGTGTAGGGTTTATGTCAATAACAAATACTGTGGGTGAATCAAGTCTTTTTACTGTAAACTCTTTATCAAAAATATTACTTAGCGGACTTAATATTACAATTTTTTCACCTAATTTTAAATTATGTACTTTTGATGTTTCAAGAGCTAACATACTACTTGTTATTACATTCCCACTGTTTCCTACAATTGCAATGGAAGAGGAATAACTTAATATAGTTACCGAAGATGCTCCGATTAAATTATTGCTTTCTGTTTCTAGTAAATTAATATTATATGTTATATCAGTTATTGGAACAGTATCATCTTTAGGTAGTAGTTTTACCTTTTCATAATCATATATGACGTTAACAGCCTTGTCTACTTCAGTCTCTATGAATTCACTTTCAATTGACTCTTGTTGTCCGACAAAGCCTACATTTTGACTCATAGATAAACTAATGTCGTAACCTGTGGTCCCGCTTAATTGTGAATTAACTATCGTATATTTATTAACAAACATCTTGTCCTTTTTTTACTATAAAATTATCAGTAATAGCGTCACCTATTGGGTCTGGTGGGTCAAAAGGTCCGTTCCCAGTGATATTACCTTGGTAGTATAAATCGTATTGACCAAATGGGTCTTGTCTTTTAGTCATGAGACATATGTTTTGGTGTATATAGTGGGCACCATTTGTAAATGGATAGTCTAGCTCTTCACCTTCCCCATCATAAACTCCAATATCTAATAAATCTCTCCATAGGTATCTCCCGTCATTAACACCTAAATATTCACGGTAATCTGGAATACCACCTGTCTTCTCATCACCTTGTTCTATATATAGTGAGAATTCTCTAATTTTAAATAGATAATGAGGTTTATATAAATAACCTTCTCTTCTAGGACCTTTAGCGAGTCTTGATGCATTTGCATTTTCTCTATCAACGGTGTTAAACCTATGTAGTACATCTGCTAGTTTAGTTTCTCTAAGTGTAAACTTGTTGTACTCAACAACGTCACCATAAAACCAGTCTTTAGTGTTGAAAGTGCTACCGTATATATTACCTTCATTTGGTAGTGTAATGTGGCTGTCGAAGCCAGTCCAAGATGCAGGTCCGTCGTGAATTCTCCTAACATTACTTATTTTGGTATCAGTTAGATTACCTTCTATAAATTCTAAATCCAAACCTGACTTTAACGGACCAAACATACCGTCACTATCGGTTTTTATAAAGGTAATATATAACTCACTAAGTGGTCTACCTAAATTATCACGTATTTCAACACCTGAGTCATCAATCCCTACATCTATATCTTCGTTGATGATGAACTGGTAGTTTAAGTCATTAAATATTGTTCTACTGAAACCTAATGGATACATTTCGTAATCATCCTTTAACAGTATCTTTTTGAATTTTCTTAAATAGTATCTTGATGGTTCACCGTTGACTAGTTTTTTCATTCTACCAGTACTGTTTATAATACCTAAAGTATTTGGTTTTACGTCTATTACGAAGTAATTAGCTAAGTAATCACCATTATTAAGACCTAGTCTTTTTACTGTATGGTCACCATTATAACTTGCAGTCATTCCAGTTAGTCTAACCCTGTCACCGTTTTCTAACCCATGTTGTGTACTAGTACTTAAGGCTACCATTGGTATACCTCCCACTTCTACCGCTGCTGCTGAAACTATTAGTAACCCGCCATTAACAACGTGATGTGTGTCGTCACTATCGTATGGGTATGTTACTGTTAGTTGCCAATTTTTATCAATACTTGAGTTTAGGTCAAATCTATCTCTAGTTGGTTCGATATCAATGAAGTTACAAAAACCTGATTTACTAATGTCTGGGTTAGTAAATCCAAACCAACCTTGATTCTCTTGTAAGTAAGTGTTAAGTGAGTCTTTATATGTTAAATCTAATTTACCTATTGAATTCTGGAATATAGAGGGTGATGCGTCAGAACTAGTTTGGTCCTTTACAAAGTACTTTGCAAAGAACACGTCTAAACCATTACCTGTTTCGGGAGGAGTAAAGTTAATAACGCTACCATAAGTAAAGTTTGCAGTCACATTATTAAGTGAATAAAAGGATGGTTTTGTAGTCACGTTCATTAGTGGATTACTAAATAAAGGTTGAACTGTACCTTGTAATCTGTATATTTTTGACTTATTTCGCTCTTTAGCAAACTCAGCACCAACATCAACCACATGATTTATTTCACCAACGGGTAATACTTTTCTTTCACCACCGAACCCTACTTTTATAAATGTATCCTGGTTCACGTCGTTTTTAGAACTACTCTCTCTTAATTTATATTTTAATCTATTTCTCATATCTTAAAGTAATTAATTTAGTATTTAAATACTAACACCACCATAATTTTGTAGGACTACTACGAAATCACTAGTAAGACAACCCTTACCGTTTCTGTCCCTAACTTTAATAGTATATTTAACAGGTGGGGCGAGTTGAGGTATGCCATTAACATCTATTATTACAGGATTAGCTGGTGGAAGGTTGTATACATCGTTTGAACCAGAAAGTTGTTTAACGACGTCTGGTGTTGTGCTTGACCCTTTATACCATTCTATCACGTATTTATAAATATCAATCCCGCTTGTAACATTAAGGTTAAATACACCGCCGTCAATAGTAGCTGTAATTGTACCTAAAGTTGTATCGCTTTTTAGTACTGCGGTAAGAGGTATGTCTGGTGAAAATACATCAACAAATTCGCTTTTGGTGCATCCACTTACGTCTGTAACTGTAACCTCATATGCGTTAACACCATTCCCTTCATCTAGCCCAAGTCCTGAATTATCGAATGTTACATCGGTACCAGTTTTTGATTCTGTAGAAATAGTTGTTATGTATGGTCCTCCTGACCCACCTACAATATTATTAACTGATATAGAAGCTATTGAACCGTTGCAGTTACCATCCACAATAGTTATAGGGTCGTAAGTTATTGGTTGTGGTTCGTTTACGGCAACACTAAAATTTGTTGTCGTATTAGCTCCGTCATCTGTAACATCAACAGAATACGTTCCAGCATATAGGTCATCTATTAGACTTGTTGTTTTCCCATTACTCCATAAAAATGAATACGGACCTACACCTCCACTAACGTAACTTATAATACTTCCACTTTTTTCACCGTTACAGGCTACGTCCTCAGGAGTTAATACTACGTTTAATGCCTGAGGTTCAATTATTTCTATTAATTCGTCACAGCTAGTCTGAGGTGTGCTAGAGTCGGTTACAATTACTTTGTAATATCCTTTACCTAGATTAGATATAAGTCTACTTGTGGAGTTACCAGTGGTTGGTGGCCCTACAGGGGATAATAAAGTACCTGGTGGTGATGGGTCGTATTCATATGTTGTGACAGTGTATGGTGGTGTTCCGTTACTTATGTCGATTGTTATTTTACCGTCAGTATAACCGTTAGCGGTTATATCAGTTTTTTGTGTGTTACAGTAAGTTGATGGTGCACCTGGAACTATAAATGTGCTGTCGGTTACATTTCCTGCTGAATCGGTAACTGTAACGGTGTATGTTCCAGCATATAATCCAGTTATTGAGTTTGTATTACCACTTTGTGGTGTGTAGTTGGGAGTTAATGGGTAACTTAAACCATTTATGGTTGGCCCATTCCACGAAAATGTGTATGGTCCGACACCCCCAGATACTTGTATCGTTATCTCACCTGAGCCATTACTTAGTGAGTCACTTGTGATATCAGTTGCGATAACGAAAAAATCTATACCTGGTTCTGGTGTACATTTTGCAAAATATTTACTTTTCATTTTACTTAGTGCGGTTTTACCTTTATTTAAGCCAAAGTAGAAATAGTATGAACTTTCATAAAACCATATTTGACCATCAGTCTTTTGAATTGAACCAATACCAATTAATAGAGGGTTAGGTTGAAAAAAAACTTGACTACCTACTGAGTAGCGTTTATTTACATTTCTAAATTCTTTGTAGTGTACATCCTCGTAATCATAGTAATCTTTTTCATCAATTCTAACTGATGGTATTTCTGTTAAGTTTGGTGAATTTAAATACGTAAACATACCTCTTACAAAATCTGATTCAACATCCTCGTTACCAATACGATTATTAGGTACACTGCCAGTGTCATCTCTTCTTTCGTCTAAGCCCATACCTAATTCACTTAACCTTTTTATGTTGTTACAATTTTTACTGTTGGTTTGAAGACCTCCACAGGTTATGTTTCCGATTAACCCTGATTTAAGTATTCCGAACGTTCCGATAGGGATTATCACTACATTAGGAGTTGCTGGGTTTACACCAACGTTATATATTCCATTGTTAATCTGTGGGATAGGAATATAAGAGTAGTAGGTTGAGAGTGGTGTGTCAAACCCTGTTATTTGTATAGGTCCGTTACCCCCAGAAGCTGTAGGTTCGTATTGAGCTACAAGTGGTGGAATATTAAAGGTTGTGTCTGTTAAATATTTATAAAAAACTGGTTCACCTTCCCAGTCACAATCGAATACTGAACCTAGGTTAACGATATCGGTGGCATATAACTTAATGTCACCGTCTCTTGTTATCGGTGAATAGTATAATTCACCATCATTTTTCTTAATGTATCCACTTCTTATTTTTATAGCATCGTAAGCATTAACACCGCCATTAGGGTTTCCATTAGCGTCTGCAGCCGTAAAAGAAGTGCTAAATTGAGGTTGTGAACCTGTACATACGTCAATTATATAGTTACGTTGACATCTATTATCAGGTTTTCCGTTATCATTATTATCTACACCTGTGTTGGCAATCTGTCTACAATCTACCTCGCAAAATCTTTCCCTACCAGCTCCATTCCTTCTGATTTTATATTTTAATAAAAAACTATATAGTGAACCATTAATCCAATCATTATAAAAATCGAATTTAAAGATATCGAAAGCGTCTGCTAATGCTAGTGTTTGACAGTGTGACCATCCAGCGTCACAGCCTTCTATTGATAGAAGTTTTAAAGCTGTACATTCATGTTCATCCGCTCCGTCGTTAACATAGTGGAAATCTTCTTTAGTTTCTAGTTCAGTTTCTGGGTCTACACTTGCGTAAGTTGCATCCCATGCCTTACGAAACACACTTGATTTCGTTTTACCACGCCTACCACCTGGAGCGTATTTTTTTCCACTATCATCGGCACTACAACCTAAGGTTATGTATGGTACGTATGGAATAATATCTTTACAATCACAGCTGTTGTCGCTAGCCTTAAAGGTACCTATACATCCTCCTGACCTACAGGACGACTTATAATAAGCTAATTTAATCCCACATACAAGCGAACCTATTTGGTATAGTGCAATACATATACCTCTCATTATGAGGTTAAGTAGCATCATAATAAGGTTAATTATCGCAATAATGATAAAATTTATTACACCAACTATTCTTGCTATAATCCTAATTATTATACAAATTATTGTAAAAAGTGGGTTAATTTTGTTGTCCAATTTATTAAATGGAAATGGGTTTCTATTCTTAGAATCATCAACATTTTTAAGCCCTATGAAGTTTCTGACTTCATCATTAAGTGTAGGTTGTGCTCTAGTTATGTGATTTTTAACTGTATATATTTTGTTCCATGATAATTCGGTAAAATGTTCATCCTTTGTTGTACTGTCAAAACTAAAATCAACACCCTTTAAAAATGGACTATAACTAGTGGTGCCAGGAGTACCTATTTCTTTAGCGCCCTTCCATGTATCTGGATTGTGTGGTACCAGAAATTTAGCTCTTGTTCTGTTTCTCCCTTCATCACCCTCTATATTCATTCCGATTCTAAATCTTACTTTAGCTTTTGTTGGGATACCTTTTGATGAATCTTCTGATGGGATAAAATTTCCATATTCATCAGTTATCATGTAGTTTCTATTCATGGGTATTTGATACGCCCACGCACCATCTTCATCAATTAATTCACCACCCTCAACATCATACCTTTCGGTTTTATCGTCGTTAGTTTTTCTTATCATTTCGATTCTACCTTCACCAGTTACAAGTTCGTCCATTTTACCTAAATTTTTTCTAGGTGCACATGATTTGCTGACCGCATGTTTATCGTTATCGCTGATGATTGAACCCATGAATATAGCCTGAGGTACTATATTTGTAGCTAAATTAATGTCACTTCTAGCTATACCGATTCTACATTCTTCGGTGTCTCCCCAGAATGGTGGTACTGTAACACTTGTTGGTGAGGTTGTTTTTAATTGAGTAAGCGTTAAAGTTTCACTTATACCTTTAAATTTTGTTGTTGAGGTAAATTTACCAATAGGGTTACCTTCTCGGATTGAATCGTATGGTCTCTGAGAAAGTACGCCTATATCTGAAATGTCAGCGTCTACATGCATAAAGTGTGTACCTACTGGGACTCCGAAAATCATAAAATCACCAGATTCGTTAGTTGTAACGGTGAATTTATAGTAATCACAATATATATCACCCATTTCTGGATTGTCTTGTATTTCCCTTTTACTTGGAAATGTGCCTATTGGTGAGAAACATTCATCTTTTCCCCTGTTGTTTCTAGGTAGGAGGTTGTATGGGATTCCTTTATCATTAGTATCAGTTATTCTTTCGTACGGATATAGTCCAAAGATTTCTGAATCTTCTGCATCTACTTCATCAATTGGTATAAAAATCGACACTTTTGCATTAGGAACACCTACTCCGTTATTAACTATAACTCTTCCGACGACTACACCGTAGTCAGAGCAGAATCGTCTGTACGCTTCAGCTTGTGAAATTTTAAGTGAAAGAATTTCTATAAAATCAAATTTTTGATTTATTTTTAAATTTATATTCTTACTCCTTGAGCCTGGTGTTGTTTTTATCCTGATATTATCTGACATTTATACCTATTTATTTACTTATTCCGAATCTAATAATTCAAATTCATCCTCATCATCAAAATCATACTCATCATCATTATTTTTATTTTTCTTAAATATAACATTACCGATAGATTTTAAATTATCAGTAACATCCACACCTTTGTTGAAAAAGATAACTTTAAAAAGCATATAAATAGAAAACGGTATAACGATTATAGCTGTTAATAACGAAGCGAGTATAAATAAAAAACTCTTAGTTATTAATATAATACCTTTAATAACTATTGGGTCTTTTTTTCCACTTGGTGTTTGCTTAGTATCAACACTATTATTGTCTTTTTTACAATTACATCCCATATTTTTTAATTTAAAATTTTATAATATAAAAATAGTGTTTATTTATTATAAAGTGAATACTTATTTTACCCTTACTTTTATATCGCTGGTGGGGTGTTTAACTTCAAACATACCAGTAGGGTCACCAAAAAGAGTGTATTCTCCAAGTAGGTCAATCTGTCTAGTTTCGTCGCTGACGTATGGTTGAGATACTTCGTTTGAAGAGTATTTACCACCACCTACTTTATTATAAACCCTTAAGTCAACAACATTTAGTACTCCTGCAACGTTGTTTATTTGTTCAATAAGTTGTGCTATATATATGTTGTCACCCATGCCCCATTTATTAATATCAAAATAATCTGTAATATTATTAATAGTTTCGGTAATTACTTCAGATTGTGAAAATTGTTTATCAACAAATAAATCAACTTCAAAACCTAAGTTAAATACTTTACCGTTAGATACTTCAACGTAGTCATTAAGCATTCTGTAATTTGATAAATAAGTCCCTATGTTTTCTCTTAGTGTGGATGTTAAATTTGTACTTAATTTACTATTTTCATCAAGAGTTAGTGTATATATTCTTATTTTATTTTGAATTTCGATTACGTTATTTCTAAACGGTACACCAAATTCACCTGGAATAAGAGCGATTCTAACTTTATAATCTTCAATAGTAACACATCTTTCTTGTGACGCAAAATTATATCTAACAAGGTTTCTTAATTCTTCAATTGAAGGTTCGTCTTTACCACCAAGCGCTGGTAGGGGATTGCTAACTTTTAGTGAATTACGAACGTTTTGATTAATTGTAGAGTCCGCTCCATTAACGAATTGCTCAACACTATTAATATTTATTAACGTATTAGGTCCAATGTTGGTACTTGAACCACCACCTACCCTGTAGGATATAAACATTGTCTTATTAGCTGTTAAGGTTAGCCCTAACGATAGATTATTGATAAAGTCACCAATCCTACCAACAAGTGATTTATCTACGTCAAAATCACACAATGAGCTTATGTCTTGGGTACCGCCACCAAATATTATCTTGGTAAATCCGTTATCGGTAAATTCTTTTATGAACCTTTGGTCAACTCTTTTAAATTTACCAGGTTTGACTGTTGAGTTATCACTGAGTCTTGTATTGTCTGGTATAAATACCACATCATCAGCAAGTGCACTTACTTCGTACCATCTAATATCTTCATCGTAAAATTGAGAACTAGATGGTGTTTTTGTTAAGTTTGTACCTTCAAGAGTTATAATAGAATTTATTGATAATATGTCATCATCTGGAAGTACTACTTCTAAGAATGGTTTTACGTCTGAGCTAGTTATTACTCTTTTAAATATTTTTGTAACACCATTTATTACCATTTCTCTTTTTGTTAACGTATAGTTAATAATATTTCCGTTACTATCTAAGTTAGGTAATACGAGTCTGTTTGGTATTCCACCTGTTGTAAACGGTGAGGAAAAATCAATTTCATCTGATGTTTCGAAAACTTTACCTGAGCCACTGATTTGCGCACCCCTTTTAATTATTGGGGCGTAAGACACATCAAAAGTATCACCTATAACTGGTATTGTTACTGAAAAATCAGCAATACTTACTGAGGGTCTTTTTCCTGGAATCTTAAGTCCAAATGTTCTTGCCATTGATAGTATTGAACTTCTTTCCTGTGCAAAGTCTATTTGTGTTTCTTGAAACATTCTATCAGTTTGGAATGATAACATATCACCTACCGCAGCGTTTAGTTCTAAAAGCATCATACCTACTGACGCATCGTTAAAGTCGTTAAGTGTGTCTGGGTAGTATTGTTTAACGTACCCTATCAGTTCTTGTCTGACGTCAGCAAAGTTACGACTATAATAATTTATTTTTTTTGACATATTTTTTATTTTTAAATTTGGATTAATATAAAATCTGTTTCAACAAATGTATCCTCTGTAACTGTGTAATCTATTCTTAGTATTGATACGTGTTCATTTCGGTCACTGGTTGTGACTGATACGTCATTTATTGAAAGGTTTGGTAAGTATTTTTTAACTGTTTCGTTAATATCATCTTTTATATTTCCTTTGGTTGCATCATCGTTTAAATCAAACATATACTTAAGAAGGTCTGTACCAAAATCTGGCATGTAAAGTCTCTCACCTTTCCTTGTTAATATTAAGTGCATTAAATCAGACTTGATAGCAGAAGCGTCTTCATTATTTAACATTATATAATGACCTAAGTTACTGTCTTTAAACGGAAACTGTATATTTATAAACTTACCATTACCAGCCATAATATCTTTTCTTTATTATAAATATTATAATAAAACTTTTTTAAAAATAAATAGATAAATAAAAAAAGGTCTAACGTTACGCTAGACCTTTTCTTTTACTTTGTGTTAATGTGTGTTAATTATCACACATTGCAATTACACGTTTATATAATCTACTCACAGTCTGACCGTTCCAAAACCCGCCTGTTGAAGTTATAAACCCCATTTCGGTGACGTTTCTTGCTATTTCTGCAAAGCTACTCCCTTTTTCACGCATACCTACAATAATATCACTAACCTCTTTGTTAAATAACCTCGCTTCCCTTTTTTTTCTATCAGCACCTTTTTGTGATGCTTCTTTAGTGAGGTTTTCTGGTTTACCTAGTTTAACCCCTCTAGCTCTAGCTATAGCTAACCCCTCCTTAGTTAACTTAGAATGACCTTCTCTACCAGTGATACCATGAACTTTTCCGTGGCAAGAGCTACATAATGGTATTGTACGTTTACCTCCTCTTACTCTTGGAATAACGTGATGCATCTCTTCCTGAGGTCCACCACATTCGAAACATTTATCTAAGTCTATTGTTAATTGATTCATGTAATATATTATATCGAAAATAATTAACAATGTAAACCATTATTAAATTTACCCATAAAAAAAGAGGAGAACCTTTTGGAACCCCTCTTTATCTTATTTATTATTTATTTTAATATGTGTCGCTAACCGTCACATGCGATACAGTCAACCATTGCTGCTTGGGCAATGTCACCCCTTAGGACGCTTTCAGTTCTCATGTAGTATAGAGTTTTAACGCCTAACTTCCATGCTTCTAAATGTACTTGATTAAGCCACTTTGGTGAAGCTTCTTTTGGGAATGCTAAATTAAGTGATACGGACTGGTCAATGTATTGCTGTCTAATCCCTGCTTGAGTAATTAAATCAAGTTGGTTAATCTCTTTAAAAGTTTTAAACACCTCTTTAAAAGCTACTATCTCATTAACTATTGTATTTTCTTCAATGGTGGTGATATTTTTTAATTTACCATCAATAAACCCCCAGTCATCAAAGTCTGAAATATCTTGAACAGAACCACCGTCGTAAAGCATCTTATCCCAGATTTCTTTAGTGTTCAATTTCATCTTTTTTAAGTACTTTTCTAATGAAGGATTTTTCCTGATAAAAGTACCCTTAGCTGATTGGTCTGTCCATACATTTGCTGGCCATGGTTCTATACCTGCTGATAGGTTACCTGCATTCTTAGAGTTGGATACCGTTGGTGCTACTGCTCTTAAGTGGGTGTTTCTCATTCCAGTACCTATACACCAAAGTGGTTCACCATACTCGTCAGCTAGTGCTCTTGACGCTCTTTCCGATTCTAACTTCATTTGTGAGAATATCTTTCTAGTTTCATATTGTGCTAAAAGTCCTTCAAACGGAAGACCTTTATTTTGTAGATAAGAGTGCCACCCTAGTACACCAAGACCTAACGCCCTACCTTTTTCAGCACTTCTAACAGAGTTTTCAAATCCTCTCATGTTTTTAGCTTTCTGAATAAACTCTTCTAATACACCATCTAGAAATATAGTTGCAGTATATATTAAGTCAGTATCTTTCCATTCGTCAAATTTAGCTAAATTAAGAGAAGATAAACAGCAAACAAATGAATGTGACTCATCGGTTGCGAGTGTAATTTCGCTACAGATATTTGTCATAAATACTTTTAAGTTATTTTTTTTATACGCTTCTGGGTTTTGATTATTAACATTACCTTTAAACATAATATATGGTTCACCAGTTTGCCTTCTTTTCTTAAGGACCGCTCCCCACCTTTTCCTAGCGTCCTCATTACCAGATTCAACTTTCCTCATAAATTTATTAGAAATAACAACACACTGATGCATGTTAAGACATTGTCTGTTTACATCACCTTTTGGTTCTCTTATCTCTAACCAGTCGTAAAAGTCATCATGCTCTATATTCATGTTGACACTAGCAGCACCTCTTCTAACAGCACCTTGATTAGTCGCAAGAATAGTTGAGTCGTACATTTTGACGAAGGGGATGACACCGTCAGACGTGCCGTTACCTGTGATACTAGAACCTGCTGGTCTTATCTGATTAATACCAATACCAACACCTCCACCATGCTTAGCTAAAAGCATCATTTCTAAGTTTTTTTGTCCTATATCTAGGATTGAATCTGCAATATCAATTCCAAAACATGAAATAGGTAAACCTCTCTCTGTTCCTGTGTTAGATAATACTGGCGTAGCTAAACATAGCCAGCCTTGCCAGATGTAATCAAAGAATTTTGAAGCCATTTTAGGTTTACCGAGTCTTCTAGCTACTGTCGTGGATACCCTCCAGTAAGCATCTTTTGGTGTTTCATCTTCCATTAAGTAACCTTTAGATATAGTCTTAATATAAACTTCGGTACATCCCCACTCTGGAATATCAACACCTTTTTCCCAACCTAACTCTTCAATTAGTTTTTTTACTTCTTTGTTTGAAGTCTCTTTAATATTAACTTCTTTTATACTTTCTGAGATTGTCTCAGTATCTTTTTTATCCAAATTACTCTTATTCATAATTTATTTTTAGTTATTTAATTTTATTTAATTTTAAAATAAGTCATCCCAGTTATCATCTTCACCTGCTTTTGAGTAGTCGGTTGGTCTTACTGCGAAAAAATCGGTATGAGTATGTCCCCCAGTTAAATGATAAAACCACTCTAAGTTGTCAGCTGATTCTTTATCATATTCAATAAATGGTCCGTCAGTGTAACCTAACTCTCTAATTTTATCGTTAGCTCTTGCTTTGATAAAGTTCTTAAGGTCGTCTTTTTTAAGATTTTCTAAGTCACCTTCTTCAAACATTTTATCTATAAATTCAAGTTCCATTTGAACCATTAGGTTCCCAGCTTCTATAACCTTACTCTTGACAGACTCAAGTAATTCAGGATATTCTTCACACATATGTCTAAATAGTTGACATCCCATTTTAGAATGTAATGATTCATCTCTAACTGACCATTTCATTTGTTGACCTATCCCTTTTAACATGTTTCTCATTTGGAATGAATACAGTACCGCAAACGAGCTGTATAATGACACTCCTTCTGCAAAGCCTGAGAATACAGCAAGACTTCTAGCTACTTCTTCTCTAGCTTTTGGGTTTATCGCTAATTCTTCATGGTTGTAAGTATCTCTAGTGTTCATTAGGAATTCAAACTTAGCTGATGTTGCTGGTTCATGTAGAAACGCTGCGAAATCGTCAAGACCAAGAGATTCGTTTAAGTAAGAATACGCTACTGCGTGTATTGTTTCTTGAGACCCAAACATCATTGACATGTGTTTTATTTCGTGCTTCGGAAACCAATTGGTTACCATCCCAGTCCAATAGTCAGATACTGCACATTCTGTTTGTGAAAAACCTAAAAGAATATTACCTACTAGGTTTTTTTCATGAGGCTTTAAGTTTTCATTCCAGTCCTTAACGTCACCACCCATAGCTATTTCAGTATGTAACCAAAATGCCTGCGCCTGAAGTAACCAACCTTCATTATAATATACTGGGTAATCAAAAGGTTTATATTCTACCCTATTTTCAAATAATTTTGCCATAATATTTATTTATTTTATTTTTAATTAGTGTTTCCGTTAACACCTGGTAATTTGTTAAGACTCTCAAGAGCTTCATTAACTCTGTTTTGGTCGTTAATAGCTTTTACTGCGTTACTTTGCAGGAATGTATTACCCTTGCCACTATCTTCTGTCATGTCAATTTGAACAGTAGCGTTATTGAATATAACATTATCGAATTGAATACCATCCTTACCGAATCTAGACTTAAGAATCGCCATATTAGCAAAGCCAGTTTCCTTTTGTTCAAGTGACTTGGCGATTGACAATATAAAGTGACCTATTTGACCTTTCTTTATAGAACCACCCATCATACTTGAATCGACAGTCTCTGCGTTGATGGAACTTCTATTACCTTGTACCGCTGTCCAACCTGCGATATCTAATTCGCTAAGAAGTGTTTCGAATTGTCTCATTACGTTACCTTCACCAGACCATTCGTCAGAAAACGACTTACTTGGTTGCACAACATCAATATAGTCAAGAATAACCATATCAGGTCTAAATCCAGTAGATATTAACTTCTTAATATATTGCTTAATCATAGGGATAGTTGTACCATCACTAGGAAACTTCTTTAATTTAATCTGACCTGGTTGTTCTTCTCTAGCTTTAGCAGTCGCAATTATCTCGTCAAAGTTCTCAGTTAATTCATTAAGAGTGTATTTACCCTCCATCCAACATGTTAAGTGTTTTCTTTGTATTACCTTTGGGTTGTCCTCAAAGAAAATCTGTAAGACGTTTTTTCCGACGTTCTTAGCGTTGTTTGCTATCTTAGTCATAAGAGTAGTCTTACCAACTCCGAAAGGCGCTAAAATTACAGCTAACTCCCCTTTAGATAGGCCACCATCCATGTATTCGTCAAGTCCATTAATACCAGTTGGTATTGGGTTTCTAAAATCTTCGGCTAATACGCTTTCAAGGTCTTCAAACACATCCATTCCATCATCTTTACTGTCACCGACTTCTAGTGCTTTCTTTAGGATGTCCTCACATTCTGGATAGTCATCTAAGTTTCCTGTTTCGATAATCTTTTGTATCTCTCTAACAGACTTCTTAAGTTCTTGTTGTTTACAGAACTTCATAGCTGTGTCTTGAATATGAAGACTGTTGTTAAGTTCTGCATTTTTTACCTTATCAAACTGCTCAATATACATTTCTTTATCAATCTCATTAGAGACAGTTGATAAAATCATTGATTCTAAGTTACTAACATCAGGTATTACGCCGTACTCCTCATAGTTGTCAGCAATCTTTAATGAAGCAGTTCTTAGGAAACTATCTTCAAAATAATTAGGCTGTAAGATGTCAATAATAGTTTCTCCAAATTTTCTATCCACTAGAAGTTGTTGAATTAATCTATATTGAAAATCTAATCCTAAGTAACCTAATTTGTTTTTGTCAATTAAACTCATTTTATAAAACTTGTATTAAATAAATATCTTACTTTGTCTCAAACTTATGAGGTGCTAACGATTTTGTTATATCATACCCTCCGTATGATGTTGTATAGTTATCTCTACTTAAATATTCTGAAATTTCAGCAATAATACTAGGTATAATTTCTCTAATATTTACCTCATACCTAACATCTTTTTGAAACCAGTTTCCAGAAAAAGAACTCTTAGCTATTACTTTTTTATCTACTTTAATTTCAAAAGTAAATATATCTTCATTTTCAAATACGTTCTTTGTATCGTCGTCAATCGGAACCACTCTGTACGGGTTGTAACCTGACCAAGCATATTTCTTAGATATCTTCTTAAGAAAGCTAGGAATCATACCCATAGTTGGTGTATGTATACCTGTTAGTTCATCGATTAATTCTTTAATCTCTGCAGAGTTAATTGCGTTTTTATTATAACCTCTAATGTCAAACATTCTTTGACAGATAATTGGTTTCTTCGCGTTTTCAGTTTTTTTAGCTGCTTCATTGATGTACAATGCAAATTCAAATCTAAAATTGTCCCATGGGTTTCTACTTTTCATAACTTTTAATTTTAATTTATAATATTTTCTTTTTTCTCTCTTTCCATTAATTTTTTAAACGGAAGTAAGTAAGTTTCATACCTAGACTGTCCAAGTATTTTATCTAGTCCGTCATTTTTTAACATTCTATATGCGTTTTTTATTGACCTATCATCACTTAGTGGTGAATCTATTAATAAATTAACATCTTTTAACGCTTTTTCTGACACTAGTGGTGTTGTTAAGTCAATAAGTTTTCTATTGATTTCATATAGATTATCACCTTGAACTCCTTCGGTTGTTCCGTTAATGATATTGTCAAGAACCTGTAACTTATTCTTTTTACCTTGTAATCTTTCTTCTTGTAATTTACTAGCATCATTGATAATTTCATCTAGTGTTACTTTTCTTTCGGTAAGTTGAGGGAAGTGTTTGAATAGAGTACCTTCACCTAGTCTCTTAACACCCTTTATATTATCGCTTGAGTCACCGCAAAGAATTTTCATTACCGCAATGTTTTCATGATGATATCCAAATTGTTCTTTGAAGTTACTCGGTGTAATGTATTTTTTTAAATGAAGAAGGTATAGTCTTATATTTTTACTTACAAGTTGTGCAATATCCATATCGCTTGTAACTACTGTTATATTTTCTACATCTTGTTTCACTTTGCAAAAGTACGCAATAAAATCGTCTGCTTCAACCTTTTCGTCAATTAATTGTCTAATATATAATTCTTCTAGATAATTAAATACAACTTCTCTCTGGTGGACCTCCATTAAATCATCTGGAATAGTTCCGTTAATGTAGTCTTTATTTCTATTGCCTTTATAATCTTTATAGATTTCCCATCTCATTTTTCCAGAAAATTTACCATCCCAGAATACATATACTTTGTGATATAGGTTTTCTTCCATTAATTTTCTTAGTACAGTCAGAAACTGATAAACACCCCCGTTTTGATTACCACTTTCATCGTAGTCATCCTTAGTTGCGGAATACCCTCTTTTAAAGAGGGCATTACCATCTACAACTAATGTGTTTATACTAAGTTTATTATCTAATTTACTAATGCCAGTTTTTGGCGGTGTTCTTTTCATTAAAACCTATTAAAAGGGTTAAACAATATATTTAAAATATTAAGCTTTTGTTTCAGCTTTTTCTTCTACCTCTTCCTTAACAACAACAAAGTCAGCTGATTCACTGTTAAGTTTTTTAAGGATGTAGTCTCTATGTTCTTTTTTGTATTCCTCAATCTTAGATGGGTTCCAGTAACCATGTGGAGTTGACGCTAATTTACCTTGCTCTTCAACACCGTTAACTTGATTCTTCTCACATCTTACCTTTGTTTCAATACCAAATTGATATACCTCACCTCCAGAAGTTGCTTTTAACTTAACTGTTGAATGTGTAAGAATCCCTCCAAAGTGTACGATTACTCTTGGTGCGTAAAAAAATGCTTCACCACCCTTGTGTTTGATAACAGTATTCATGTTATCTAACCAAATCTTTTGTACCACTGCGAACGTATTTGTGTACGGTTTACCCATTCTTCTAGATGATGGAAGTCTGTGTTGAGTTAACGACTTGAAAGCCGTTTCCATAGAACCAGCGTTCCATTGATTATTACTAGACTTAGACATTACCGATTGATAACCGTTAAGTGAACCAACGGAGTCCCAAAGAAAACATAAATCTCTGTCTAATTCACCTTTTTCTTGTAGGTCAAGTAATTCAGTCATAAATCTAGCAATATCTTCAATAATCGGCTCATACCTAAGTGGTTTAGTACCAACTTTACCATTTGAGTAATCAACATTCTGAAATCTCTTCATAAGGTCGTCACCGTTCATGAATACAAAGTCACCCTCATAGTCGATTACTTCACCAGTACTTTCGTCAATAACTTCTTCGAATTGAACACCGATATTCCTAGCGTGTTCCCATGACCAATTACCCTCAGTTTCCATAATCACTGGTAAATCACCAACTTTTTGTGCTCCAGCAACTGCTTCATAAATCGCTGTAGACTTTCCTGTATTACTGTAACCTCTAAATGAAGTGAAGTATCCTCTTGCTAAACCTGGAATCTTTAATGCTTCGTGAAATGAATCTGATAACGGTATCCATGATAATTCTTTTTCTTTAACTACAATATCAAGTCCATTATTCTTTTTAAACGCTTTATTGTCAAACGCCTTCTTTTTAATTGGTTTTTTTGGTGCTTTACTTGCCATAACTTTTTTTATATTTATTATTAATTATTAGAGGAAAAAAATGGGCAACAAAGTACCCACCTTTTATCTATATATTATTTAATTTAGAATGGTAAGTCGTCATCCTCATCCTCAACATTAGTTGTCGGAGCTGGAGTTACTACTTCTACCACTGGTACAGTTGGGACTACTTTTTCTGTAGTAAGTGTTAAGTCCTTAAAATCAGACGCAGTACCCATTGTTAATTCAGAATCATCATCCTCGGTCCGTGAAGATGTTTCAATAGCGGCAGCATCAAGGCTACTCTTAGATACCCACTTATCATTCTCTTTGCTCCATGTCGGGACTTCACCAGATACTACAATCTTTAAGTAGTTATAATCTCTAAGACTATAAACATCTCTCCATGTTCTAGTGTCGTTAGCCCATACTGAAGCCTCGTTATCATCCTCACTTAATGGTGTTGATTCTAATGGGTAAGCTACTGATTGAACTATTGGAACTTTAAATTGATTTCTTGCAATATTTAAAATTAAATCTCTACCTGATTGCGGGTCTGTAATGTCATGCTTGACAGCTTTAACTGCTCCCATTATTTTATCTAGTGTTCCACCGCCATCCCATGCGTGATTAAATCTCCAGAATTTTACACCTTCTTTTTCATTACCTCTTTCAATAACCTTAAGGATGTACATTTTTCTAGCTGAATACTTCTTTGCTAATTCCTTGTCAGCTTCTTTACCAGTCGCCCTTAATGTTTGATTAACTTCGCAGAACGGACACTCAGTATCTTCTTCGTGTTTAAGACATGGAAACGTTTTCCATGCACCATCAACTTGTGCTTTGTGTCCCCATAAAGTATCCCAGAATACGTTTTGACCTTCTTTAGGTGGTAGGATTCTTATTACCTTTGTTGTTGAATTTTCGTTAGGCTGTAAAAAAGTACTAAAATAGTTAGATAACTCGTACTTCTTTATTTCTGTTTTTTTTTCGGCTTGCTGAGAGTCAGCGTAACCTTTCATCATGTTTTCAAATTTGTTCATAATTTGCTTTTGTTTTTTTTTAAATTAGTTTATATTATTGCTATAGTCTTACAGGTAACCCCTGCTTATATAAATATCGGTAAATAAGCAGAAAGACCAATAATTAGTTCTTTTTTTTAAACTTTTTAACCACCCTGTTACACAAATATATGAGTAAATTAAGTGTAGTGCAATAGTTAAGGACAAAAAAAATGAGGTAATTGTTATAACTACCTCATTATTAATTAATTAATTTTAATTTTATTTAGAAATCTTCTTCCTCAAACTCGTTTTTATCAATAAAACTATCTTTAAGTTTATCGTCAGAGTAGTCTTTTTGTATTTCCTTTTTATCTAATACATATTCCGTTTCTTTCTTCTCACTTGACATCACATCGTACTGACCTTCTTGGTCTTTCCAGAAGTCACCTAGTCTCATATTAAATGGAGCTGAATCCATAGAAATCATTTCTAATTTTTCGTTAGGTGTTGGTGCTCTCTTTTCTAATTCACTTTCAAGACTATCAATTTTAGTTGATATTGAACTCATTGAGGTTACTTGGTTCTCTAAGTTGTCAATCATTCCCATTAACTGGTCAATCTTTTGATTAGCTGAATCTGCAGACGCTTTAGCTTCTTCGGAACCTTTTACTAATTCAGTAACATCTAGCTCAACGGCATCGTCCATGGATTCCATTTCTGGCTCTTCTACTGAGTCTTCATCACCGAAACCTACTTCATCATCACCAAACCCTTCAGCGTCTTCTGAGTCGTCTAATGGTTCGTCTTCACTTTCTTCTTCTCCAGGTATGTTTATATCCTCGTCTGGGATATCTAGTTCTTCGTCTTCTTCTTTAATGTTACTAAGTAGTAAGTCGTCTACAGTTTGTTTAGTGTCTTCATCTTCATCTTCATAGAATAGAAAGCTGTTTTCTAAAATATTTTTAAACCTGTTTACTTCTTCTTTTAATAGACTTTTTTTATTGTTTTTCTTATTCATATTTGTATGTGTTACATAAGTAGCTCTCTACCGTCTTCAGTTATGATTTTCTTATTAATTCTTTCAACTAGACTTTTATCACCTTTAATCACACAAACCCCCTCGGAATTACAATCCATTTGTTCTTGTCTAGATTTTTCTTCGTCAGTAAGAAAGTTGTTGATACTTTTTTTTAAATTTTTATCACTCATATTATTCTTTGTTTACGTTCGTTATTATATTAATAAATATATGGGAATTACTAAAAAATACGCTTTATGTTAGATATATTTAACTTATTGTCATTTGTTAGCATTATTTTACCTTGATAGTCTTCCCAGTTAATCTTAACCGACTTGTGGTCAATATTACCGTCGTCAGTGTCTGAAATTTTTTCAATTAGTTTATTTAATGCGTTTATAGTGTAAATGCAACTACCTTTTTTATGTATTAGAATTGCGTTTGGAAATAAGTCTTTAAAGTTAACTCTTTCAGTTCTAGATATTGTAAATT
>Ga0114915_1000179_pt1 | contig 29874 bp, 32 predicted proteins | sample MalvirAntarct_55_FD_87288 | JGI IMG/M metagenome (GOLD analysis project Ga0114915, IMG submission 87288) | Marine viral communities from the Global Malaspina Expedition - Malaspina viral metaG Antarct_55 | ecosystem: Environmental > Aquatic > Marine > Oceanic | place: South Georgia Island...
GTGTTTATAAGTGTGTTATTATAAACATGGCAGTCCCATGCACCGTATAGCTGTATGCCAAAGTGTCCAGCATGTCCAGCAGATGAGCCACCATTCCTAACATAATTATTAGCTACTATTGCTCTTGTTGATTGTGCACCACTTTGCTGGGATATCTTAATGGCCGATGAATTAGTTCCAAATCCGCCAGTTACAAAGTTCCCAGTTATTTGAACATCTTCTGAATTCTTAGCCCATACTGCATGAGAGCCTTGCTCCAAAATATTATTACGCACTACTGAGAAGTTACTGACACTCAAACTTACAGCATCATTGCCTGTACCTAGATTTATAATCTTTACGTTCTCAACTAGGGTTCCCTTTTTATTAGAGGATATAGCCCCATCGTAGGGATTGTAGGTAACAATACTACTTGCATCTATAGTTACTTGCCCATCATGTCCAGCAACCTTACTACCTACAATACCATAACTACCTAGAATATCATTGTTAACACTGAAACCAACAGATTCAGTGTATGGAGTGCCAACAGAAGTAAATACAAGGTTGCGAGTTGGGTTGTAGGTAACACCTGATACGCCTCCCGATACTTCAACTATGGCAGTATCTGTAGAGCTATTTATAAGGTCTGTGTTAGCCTTATCTATTGCGTCGAATATATCAACAACAGCATTAGAAAAGTCCCCTTCAAATGCAGCTACAGCTGAGTTATTCGCATTGCCGTTAATGCCATCAACAACATATCGCCTTATACCTACTATTGGTGGGACGTATGTATACTGGTGCATGTTAGTAATAGCTGAGTCTGCATTGGCATCCAGAAGGGTGGCAAATGTGACTAAACCTAATTGTACAACATTAGTGGGCAATGTAAGAATACTTTCAATAGATAAGTTTGTACTCGTCAAGGTACTTGTATCAGTAGCATCACCGGGGAAACCAGCACCTGAGAGAATGGCTGAAGCTCCTAAGTCACCGCCAACTTTGTAGATTTTGTTGTTGGAGTAAGCCACGCTTGTTGAAGCTAGCCCACTATCATCCCTAGTAGCACACTCAACTACACCGCCAAAAGCATTATCAATATAAATCTTTTCATCGTGGAAAGAAGTACCGGCTCCAGCTCCTTTTGCATATAAGACACGCGTTAAGGCGTTGGATGGTACGCTTGACCGTAACTCATTATTATGGCTCTCTGCTATACCTAGTTTAGTCAAGGTAGGCATTAAGACACCTGAGACTTTATTATACCTTCGTATACCGCTGGGTGTATTAAAGTGACACACTCCGTGGAGTACGTTAGGTATACCTCCTGTAGCCCCAGCTACAACATTCTCGATAATACCGTTAGCGCAGTTGTGGGGTGTGTTGTCTATATCACCAATCCTGACCAATACACCGTTTGTTGCCGTAGTTGTGAAATACCCTGCACCTGATCCAAAGATACGTGCGTCATCGGCTGACTTTCCTAGGCTGGCTTTTGAAAAGATGCCAAAACCCATCATATTCGTACTGCCCGCATATATAATATGTAAGGGCTCATTAATCTCTATCGTAGCTCCGTCAGGGGCATGTTCTACACTTACAATATGCGTTGAACCTCCACCATCCGCAACTGTAGCTGTTCCTTTAATACCTTTAATAGAGATGCCACCGCCTATGTTGTGCGTTAAGTATTTAAGTTTAAACAGGGCAGTACCAAAAGTGCCCTCATAACCGTCTACATCGCACGACTCAACTACTAGGGAGGTGTTCGCCATTGTGGATAGATTAACAATACCTGACAAACCAGAGTTAACAGGAGTATCGCTTGCAACACCAAAACCTTCTTTAAAGGTAATAACACCTGCACGGCCTGTACCATGGATGCCGTACTTGATGCCGGAAGTGATGATAAGTCGGCAAGCAAAGTTTACTGGAGATGCAGCACTTGCTGATACACCGTGTCTTATTATATTAGTGGAACCAGTACCCAGGCCGTTAGCTCTGGCCAGCTCAATCTTCCCTATGTCATAAGCCTGTCCGGATACAGTGGCAGATAGCTTCATCCCATCGTTCTGTGTGCCGTCAAAAACAAGCCTAGTCTTAAAGTCTTCGGCTCCTGAGATAGACATATTACCAATTACAGTCCATAGACCTCCGCCATCAGTATAGTTATAAACACCTTCATTGAAAACTAAGCTGTTATTTCCATTGTAACTATATTCACTGATTATCTTATTAGCGGTTGCATAAGGGGCCATTCTACTTGTACCGGAGTTCAAGTCACTACCTACACCCCACTGATGTTCCACACCAAATTCATCGGTATAAAAACCTGCACCTGCATTGTTAACAAATATATCTGCCATGTGTCCTCCTTAAATTACTATATTGGATTACCATCAACAGTTAGCGTAATATCCGCATCTGTTATTGAGGCAAACTGACTGTTAGTTAGTGTTATGTTAGTTGTACCATGGCTTTGTCCAAACTCAGCAATGGTTATAGTATTGATTTGTGCTTCAGCAAATGGTGTGACATATGCAAATAGTCTTGACCAAATAACATCTTCACCACTTTTTAGGTTGTTAATGTGCTGCCTTAAGCTTGTGATGATATTTACATTTGCTCCAGCAGTGTTTTCTGATAAGTATGTTACATCCAAAGTTACTTCTATCTTTTGTTCAACAGCCTTACTAAAGTTTATAGTCTGTGAATATCCTTGCGAGTCAACCACAGCTGCACTATCAGATCCGTAAGTGGGGCAACCTAATGCATTGGTTTCTAAAATAACTCTTGCAATTTCTTCATCAGTTACTACTCCAGGCTCTCCAACAGTCACATGTATTGTGTTTGCAGGCACACCATTTACTGGTGCAGTAGATGAGTTATTTACTACAATAGCTTGCCCAAGACCTAATTCAATTAGTCTGGCTTGCATAGTATCCGCAACAGACGTGTAGTTACGCATCACAGTCCGTTGCCTGTAATTCTTGTACTGCTGCTCGCTCATTGCTGGCGATCCTTCAACACCGTCAGTTGTTTGAGTTACACCAGACCAACCAGCTATTGGTGTTCTTATAGATGTTATGGTCCCAGCAGGTACAGGAATTGCACCAGCTACACTTGCCACCACAGTTAAATTGCTTGGCACAGCTACTTCAAAAGCTGTGTAGAATTCATTTCCATCAGAGTCAACTAGAATAGACTGCTTAGGGATTATGGTGCCAGTAGTGCCCTGAGTCTCCAGTGTTGCTTGAGATCTTTCAGCAACTCCATATGGCAGTCCAGTAATTAGGCCAAGGTTACGTAGTGCTGCACCTGTGGCAACTTGAGGGTTGTAGCTGTCATAAACTTTGGACAATTGCTGCCAAGCTTGGTATATCTCGAAAGCCATGATGCCGATCATTTGACCGTCAGGAGAATCTGGAGAAAAGTCAAACCCAGGATTAAATACCTCTAGCTTTCCTTCAATACGTTGTTTAATAGAGTCGTAGGTTTCTGGTATAAAACCCCCACTTGTTAATCCAGCCATTACTGAATCCCCCAAGGAATAGTTAAGTCAATCTTACCATAGGTAGTCATAGCACTAAACTTCAAGTGAAAGACTCTCCCTTCAAGGTAAGATGAAAGTGAAATTATGGATAAAACATTCTGGGTTCCCAAAATGATTTGCCTAGCTCTGCGTTCTAATTCATAAGTGTCGTAGTTTTTCTCAAAGTCTGAGAAGTTTAGCCACCCAATACTGCTGTCGGGAAACCATTCCCCCAACTGTGTTCTAAGTTTATTTTGAACTAGCTGTACTACAAAGCGTCCGTCAGTTACTCTTGTAACTCCCCCACCGGCAGGCTTAATTAAGTCTCCGGTGGTTTTATCTAATGCTAAATAAGTCATATCTATTCCTATGATGGAGGACTAGTTTCTCCACCACCATCGCCGTTTTCTGCGTGTGTGTGTCCCGTCAGTGATGTTCCAGAGGCTGTAACGTCTGCGCTAAACACACCTCCACCTGTCATACTTAATCCGCTAGATGGTGCAGCTCCGCCGCCGCCAATAGCTCCAGTAACTTGAAGAGTACCAGACATTGTTACGGCTGGTGAAACTATGTTTACACCAGTGGACGCATTAATATCCACAGTGGGTGATGTAACCGTAACTGATGTGTCACTATTTACAGTAATGGTTCCAGTATTGGAAAGTACTATAGAAGTTGTGCCAGTTACTATTTCAACATCACCCTCTTCTTTTAGGGATACTCTTTGTGCCCTATCTGCATTCCTAAATTCTGCATCGTTAGCTTTGTAGTTTGCTATAGCTGTTTGTAGATTATTCCAACCTACCTGCACGAAACCGTCAGCAAGGTCAAACCTTCTGCTAACCCAAGGTTGCGGATGCCCATCGTCACGAATGCCTGCGGAATCTTCATTGTCTACAAACCAGTGGTCATACCCAAACTGGCTGAAGTTTAGTAGGCAAGGATCTCCAGGTTTTATTGGGAAGGTTACATGCCAACCGCCCCCGCCTGAAGTAAAAGTAGGTACGTCATAAAGAAGACCATATGGCATTTGTACGTCTGATTCATTAGAGCTTTCGAATTGCCTATCATTACTGATACGTACTGTAGCGGTTTGAGTAGCAGGGAAATATTCAACAATATGTCCGGGCATTATTATATGGTAGTCATTTATGTTCATATATACTATCCTACGACTGGTAAAGTATTACTATCAATATTTGGTGTATCTTTGGGAGGGCAAGCACATTCTACCTTTGTTAATGTTTCTTTCTTAGCAGTTGGGAATAAGTTCCCACTCATAATCTCATCAACACTTGGTAAGCTTTCTCCGGGGATATATGGAAACTCACTGTCAACTCCAGTAATACCTCGGATGATTGTACCTAAACCGGCAGTAGCTAAAGCTTGTCCAGAGGAACTGTCCATTGTAACTGTATCGTAGAATATTCCACGAGTGGATTTACTTAGCTTACCCATTGCAGTTTCTACATGACGCTCGGTCTGTTCCTCAATAAAGTCATCAGCAACATCAAGTAGTTTTCCTCCAACTTGTTTTAACCCACCTTTTAATGAGTCGGCAAACCCCTTTTCAGCACAGGGATCATCCTCAACATCTAAGCCTAATGAAGAAACAACATCTATCCCAGTCACATGCTGTGCGTATTGAGCTGCGCGTGATACAGGATCGTTTCCAAGAAATTCAAAAACTGTGTTTACAGCCTTACCTGCTGAGTCAATTGCATCTATTATAAAGCTTTCATCTGTCCAATGCTCTCCCTGACTTAACTTATCACAGTCGTCCACTTCAATACCCATCTTTCCTAAATCGCTAACTAGCGCAGCACGAGCTGGGCCAGTAACTTCTACAAATGATATGGGTGTTGGTGCTGTATAGTTTTCAGTATCTACTTTAATAATCTCTTCACCGACTGCATGCAGTTGCATGGAATCGACCATACCAGCTTTTTGTTTAGTCTTAAAAGAACTAAACACAACTGGATTGTACTCTCCAAGGTTTGTTACAACTCTGCACTCTGTACCAGAATGAATAAGTGAGTCAAAAACTTCTTTAACTTTCCTAGTAGCTCCTTCACCATAGTCCCTACCAGAAGTAACATTGCCTTCGTAATCAACTGTTCTCATATTACTTATCATGGCAGTTACAGAGAATACTCTGTTTTTTCTGATAGAGTGGTTTGTTACATGTATACCTTCCTGCACTGGGTACTTGGTGATTTGTGCAGTAGTTGAGTGGTCTTCTATTTCTACAGCATGAAAGTCTATTGTCTGCTCAACCCCACTGGGTGGAGTAAATATAATTGTAGCTGGTGTCACTTTAGACATAAATACTCCTAATAAGTTTTGTGAGCCCATTGTACGGTCGGCATCAGTTTGCCTTTGGTTGGTGATAGTGCCGTTATATTTGTGTTCCAAGAATTTGTATAGTTACTTCCCTTATGGGTTACAGCAAATGCTGCATACTTACTATAGTTTGAAAAACTTTTTAAGTAATTCTCAGTAAGCTGTAGAGTCCTCTCTTCAGCATCCGCACCTACTGTTAGTAGCTCAGACAAATCTAACACTGAAGTTGGCCTAATTCTTGGATCAAGATTACTGTTTATGCTTGCTGAAGCTATACCAATCTTGGGGTTAGATCGCATTGCCCTTGTTTGTAAAACAACGTCAGGCTTCTTTTCACTCAAGCCAGTCTTTTCAACATTATCTAAAGATGGCTTGTACATAAAGCTAAACCCACCATCTAGTGTATATGTTTCAAAGTTAAATTCCTTTTCAAGCCTTCTTATACATTGCTGCACACTGCCAAACATTGGCCTGCTTGGTCTCTTAAACTCTTCCAACTTACCTTTTGGAAAGAATAGAAAATCAATTCCCCCTGAGTGCTCACCACTAGTAAGGACTTGAGTAATCATATTTTCTAGTGATGGATTCTTTACTGTTTCATTTACTTGTTTTTCTAAAACTTGCTTACGCAACTTGTCAAAGCAAAATAGCTTGGTAATCCTATCTGGTAATGTTAATTCATCAGTTGCATTACTTAGATAGTATCTATTAGCTATTGTATACTCTTTACCATTGTGCAACCTAGTCTTTAATGTTACATACCTATCGCCAGCCATAAGACTTTTAATAGTAGCCTCAGTTAGGTTATAAATAACAAATGAGGCTCTACTAAATTCAGGTATTAACCTGATGTCAAAGTCTACCCTTAGTCCAGAGGTATCTAATACTAGATTACCTCCAGACTCAGCGTCATGAACTAGCAAGGTTACATCTTGCTTAATTGACATATCTATTTCCTATATATATTATTTATGCCGTATACCTATTTTCAGCATCCATGTATTCTTCGCCATTTACATCAACTTCAGATGTAGTAGTACCATCTTTGTCTACGTTCATGTCGATCGACACATTGTTTTCAACAACTACGTTGCTGGCTTTAGATGCCCCATCACTTCGTATAGATTGATCTGGCATAGCCTCTGAGCCATCTCCACCGTTCCAAGCTTCAATACCTTCATTGACTAATCCAGCAGCAAGCCCAAGTCCACCACCAATAGCAGTTCCTACTCCTGGGATTACAGATCCAATCGACGCACCATATGCACCGAATTCTAAAACATCCAAAGCAGAATCAGCTAGCCCGCCATCATCCTCAACATCTAGTGCATCTCGTGTGGCAGCTGACGCAGCGGCTACTGCTACTCCAGCTACACCACCTTTGGGAACTTTTCCAAGTACACCTTTAGCAGATTTAGCAATTGATTTAGCTATTCCTGGATTTTTTGTGGCAGCAGTGGCAGCAGCTTGAGTAGCCTTACCACCTAGCATCTTTTTAACACCAAGGGCAGCAGCACCTACAGTGGCAGTTCCAGCAACTCCAGCAAGTGCTTTAGCACCGCCAGCTGCCATACCCCCCTCTTCACCAACCTGACTAAGAGTCTCCAAAGCCTCTTGACCAAATTCACGAAACTTCTCAAGTCCGGTCCCAGTCTCACGAGCCCCTTTGAGTTTTTCATCAATAGCCTCATCACGAGCTGTACCTATGTCGGCACCAGTTATATCGTTAGCCGCAGCCAGTTGTGGGTATCCCCATGCCTTAGCCACTTTCATCTTATCAAGCGGAGTTGATACAGAGTTTACTGCATCCATTGCGGCTGACAATTGCTGTTGGCCATCCATTTTTGCTAACTCTACTGGATCTGGTAGCGGAAGGGCTTTGAGCTCTTCAGAAGCTCCCGGCCCAGCAAATACCTGAGACATAGTTTTTAGAAAACCACCAACACTCTCAGGTCTTTCGGCAAAGCCTTGTACTTGAGAACCAGCTGCACTAATTAAGCTAGCAGTTTCTGTAGTGCTCAAGTTAGCTTGCTGTAACCTTTCCCTTACTCCACGAGACTCAGCTGCGCCTAGTCCAGCCATACGTGCAGCTACATCTTCCCCAATAACTGATTTAGTAGCAGACTCCACAGCCGAACCCAGTTCACCAAGAACTTTAATTGCTCCCTTGCCAAACTCGCCAACGTCACTAGAAGCTTCACGGAAAGATGTGGCTAATCCATCGGCAGCGTCAGCAGCAGCTTTATCCGCAGCAGCTTTTTCAGATGCGGCATCCTCACGAACCTTATTAGCAGTGTCGGCAGCAGCAGCAGGGTCACTCTTTTCCCATTTACGACTTCTGGCAGCATCTTTATTGAACTCATCTTGTTCAAACATGCGAACCATTTCATCGCCCACGCTACTTCCAGTTGTCTGTCCAGTAGATCTGCCAGCTCCTGCGACAGCACTTAGTGGTGATTTGCCTTTACCAGATAGGTTACCTTGAGTAGCCATCTTTTCTGCATACGATATTGCATCTTTTTCTTTTTCTATCTTACGTTTATATGATTTACTTTGCCCACTATCACTGGACGAACTAGCTGGTCTTGCCTTCATCTCTTCCTCCAGAGCTTTTAGCATATCGCCATTTGATATAGTACCTTCAATTGCTAGGGCAGATCTGCCAGCTTCAATTATATCAGCTTGCATTTCTTTATCAGCTTGAATTAACTCGTACTTATACTCATTAGTCTCCCTATCTAGTGCAAAGAAGTGAGTTTGTGATTCTCCAGATATGGCCATTTGTAGTTGGACTTGCGGGGTATAGTTTTTGATAGCATCCCTCATACCACCTTCGCCTAAGAATTTTAGCTCTAGCAATCCAGCTGATTTACCAGACTCATCAAATAGTTGGCCATCTGGGGTAGCACCAAATCCTGGTAATCCTTTATTGGCTCCATCAATAAAGTATGACTCACGGTACGACAAACCCTTACCTTCAGTGGCAAGGAAAGTATCACGAACTTTGTCTTCGTAATTAGTTCCCATTACAGTGTAAGCATTTGAAATATCTAACTGTAGTTCAGCCACCTTCCTAGCTTCAGGATTTTTAATTTTAGAAATCAATCTCTTCTCAGCCAACTTGTGAGCAACACGCATATCACCTTGCCCCACATTCATAAGCAACGGTGCAATTGAGCCAGTCACTTTGCCTGCACGTTGTTCGTGCCACTCAGCAGATCTTTGCTCACTTGGGCTGTCAAATTGAGTTGAAGCATCATACCTTTCTAGGTCGGTCTGCCATGGGCCCATTATAGGTTGGTCAGGACTTTCATAAAGCTCTTTAGCACGTTCTACATAGACATCTACTTCTGACAGCGGTCTTTCACCATACATGCCACCTGTGTCGGAACCTTTACCGATATTGGTAGAAATATCCAAAGACATTTCACTGGCTTCAACTTCAGTCGAAGCAGCATCCCACTGCATCCCCTGTATGGCAGCTTCGTTCCTAAGATTACGATCATCAGCATACTCTTGATTAGTCCCACTTAAGGATATAGAACTTCTTCTTTCTGTGTTGCTCCACGCTAGGTCGGTTTCAGATAGCATATCTCTTCGAAGAGTTTTACGCAATCCACGTACCTTACTTTTAAGCTGACCTATTTCGTAATTCTGAGTCTTTAACGGGTTTTCTAAATCCCAATTAATTGGCGCAAAAGTATTTGAAACACTGCCAGCTTTTCTGGCCAGTTCCCAGTGTAGCCTGTTTTCTTTTTTGTTAGGATTAAACTCATCTGGGTTTATACCATAGGACGTTAGTTGTGCATCAAACTCTAACCCAGTCCATGCAGCAGTCTGGTTCCTATTACCACGCATTGGCCTAGTAACAATAAGTCCTGGGGTTTTCATCTCATTAGGTAGGGGCAGGAATCTATCCTTACTTGCAGTCATATCCTGTTCAAGTAAGAATTTAGTTATTTCATTTACAGCTTGTTCCCTACGCCCACTATAGCCCGGAGCTTTTCTAGCTCTTTCAGTAAAGTAGTGTTCATCTACTATCTCCCCAATTTGAGAGAAGGCTGAACCCATTTGCTCTTTGTACTCTGCTTCCTTTTCAGATGGTTGCCCATCTATAGATAGAAAGTTTGTGTGTTCTCTGGCACCTGCTCCACGCTCTACCATCTCCCTAGTGGTAGTGCTAAGGAATTTGGTGGCCATTGCAGCTGCACCAGCAGGAAGTGTGTAGGGTTTTTCACCAGTTACACTGCCATGCATCGCATCTGCGACAGGAGTACCTAGCGGACGCGTGAGTCCAGTGTCTGTTACATAGGTGCCAACTCCTTTTCGAACTTTACCCCTAGAGTCTACGTAGGTTCCAGCAACAGCATACCCAGCGGGGTCAATACTACGTACAGTACTGGGTTGCATTACACCAGTTGGGTCAAGGTCTCTTGCAATTCGGGCAGGATCCCGATCTGTCATAGCCTCAAAATCTTCAACCGTTTCTTCAAGTTTTAATTGCGCCGCAACATCACTGGAAGCTATTTGTCCAGACAGTGCAGCTCCTACTGTAGTAAGCATATTAGTTGGCAACTGCTGTATATAGCCAGTTTGCAAATCGGCCATAGTAGCCATCCCTACTAGCTCTAAGTTTACAAACTTAGCAGCTTCCTCATCCTTGCGTATCATCTCTTGCGCTACGCCATAAGCACTGCCATGGTCGGCTTTTACTTGAGCCATGAACTCTGCATCGGAAAGCTCTTGTCCTGTGTCTCCGCCTTCATCAATTTGGAAACCTTCTAAGTCTCCATCGTTATAATCGTCGGAAGACCCATAGGCATTACCTTCTATGCTATAGTCGTCATTTCCCCAATCGTCCATAGGTCATCCTCTCTAATTAATGTTGTTGTATTGGTTCGGGTGGTGGTTGATTTTGATGACTTCTTATTTCAATAATCTGGTGCATCATCTCAATATCATATAATGTATAGGTGCCATCACCTAATTCTTTTAAGTTACACATAGGTGGATTTACTAGTAAAGGTCTTATTAGATAGCCGTTCAACTCTGGGTATATGTTATTATAGTCTATGGGCAATCCTTCACTCTCTCCAGAATTCATTTGTTTTGGGAGTGAGCCTTTGCTAAACCTGATTCGAAAAAATCATTAAACTGGCTATGCATAACGTGTGCAAACAATTCAATTATTGTTGCCATACCTAAGTCATCCATAGATGATAGTGTAATCTTCTCACCATCTATGCGGGCTTGTTGTGTAAAGTGTAGTACTAAATCTGTGCTAGTAATGGGATCATCAGAACCCATGACTGCCAACATTGCTGCTGGGACATTAAGGGTTGATATGTTTATTACTTCGTCTTGGCCAAGGTACTTGCAAGCTTGAGTTAAGTTCTCAAACTGAACCTTAGCAGACCAATTTGGTATGTATATTTTTCTGCCATCTTCTAGATTGCTTGAATATCCTTCGGACATTTTATTCTCCAATAATTTAATAGCCCTGTACACAGGTGTGCATACAGGGCCAATAGGTTACAGTGATTCTACATCGCCACCAATTTCACGCTTGAATACCATATCTTGGAAAGTTAGAACCCAAGTTACAGTGTTCATGGTCTGACCACGAGACATGGCAGGCATCGCAAGGATAACTCCATTCTTCATAGTCACAGCATCCTTACCCATGTTATCCGTCATCTTAGCTTGGATAGGTGTGATAAGCTGGCCATCTGCATCAGCTTGTTGCTGAAAGTAGTCTGCCCAATCCTGAAGATATTTGTTTTCAGGAGCGTTCATAAGAACGGGGAATGTTAGATCACCTGCACGGATACGTTGCATGTTTACAACCATATCACCGTAAGCACCGAAAGTGGTAGTAGCAATTGGTGCTCTACGCATTGCAGTGATTAGACTTTCGCCTGTTGAGAATCCTTCAATCTTAAATGATGCTGGGTTCTCATCTGGACGACCTGGGTAATCAGCATCGACTACCAGGTCGACATTAGCAAAACTATATTGATACATAGTTAGTTCCTTTATAAATAACTACCCAGTTGAGCATCATTGAGAGGCTTGGGTAGTATGATTAGATTACTCTGAGAATTGACCAGAAACACTTACTTCATGTAGGGCACCAGCACCAACCATCTTAAAGCTAAGACCGTTATAGATTCGGTTACCTTTATCGCCAGCAGGTGTGTCAGCTAGTGATACAGATTCTACGATAAAGCCTTCAGGCAAGTATGTGCCATCAGGTAGGTAGCCTGGAGCAGCTAGTCCGTTACGGATAGCGGCAGATAAGCTACGCTCTAGAACAGCAACAGCAGTATTAATACCCACTTGAGTGTATGGAATCTTAGTGTTGTTTACATACAGTAGGTTAAACATGTCAGCTTCACAACGAGCTTCTAACCACATAAGTCCGTGAGTAGTGTCGAGCCATGAACCAGATGCCATACGAGAGTCAGTAAAGGCATTAACAGTCTTACCAATTTGAACTACGGCAGAGCAGAAGTTTGCTCGCATGTTGTCAAACTCGTTAGAGGTTAGGTTTTCGGCAGATACACCGGGCATCTGTTTCAAGTTTAAGGTAATGGTAGAACCAATAGATGAGAAGTTTACAGAGGCAGCTCGACCAAATACAGAAGCACTTGGGTACGCACTCTGATCCCGACTAAAGGTAGTCAGTGAGTAGCGGTATGTAAGGTCTTTCAACTGTTTGGCAATACCTGTGTGGCCACTTGTCAATACGCTAGTATCGTTTGTAGTGTTGCAGAATATCTTCTTACTGGCTTCAGCAAATGCGGCAATATCTGTAGTAACTGTACCAGAATCATCTCGCCACTTCTTGTTAGTAACTAATCCAACAAAATCATGACCTTCGGATTCAATAACACTTAAAGCTTGGGCAGGAGTTTCTGCACCAATACCATTACTTACTTTAGCTTGATGTCCAGCTAATCCTAAGTCAGTGTGTGCAGCTACGTCACCTGTGGCAGCTACTGCGGTACTTGAAGCACCAGACGTATTACCTACAATAACAAATTGATAGCCATTGTGTGTAAAGGATGTGCTAGGTATTGAAGCCTGTAACAGACCTTCTAGTACTGTTGCAACATTATCATACGAAGTTGCAGAACTAAAGTCTAGTTCAGCTTCAGACATAGTTACTTCTGTGCTATCTACAGTAAATACCAGTTCGCCTGCACCTGATCCAAGACCTGTGTAGGTGTTTACTAAATAGTCTAGGGTAGCAACAGAGCCACCAACTATTGAAGGTGCTTGTGCAGTTTCATAGCAAACCATAGCTACGAAATCAGTTGGGGTTGGTGTCTGTGAATAAAAAGCTGTTGCGGCTTTGTATACTTCAGAGTCTGCATCCCAGTCTGCACCAACGCCAGCAATACTTGAGTATGCTCGTGTACGTTCAGCAGGCAAGATTTCTGAACCAGTTTTAACATCGTCAGTCTCGTCAGTAAGGAAGCCCAGAATGCCGAAGTTACCAGCAGAAACTCCAACAGGAGAAACCGAGATAGAGACATTAGCGAATTCAGTAATTTCAATCGCCATAATTGTATTCCTATTAAGTTTGATTTATTTGAAATCCAAGTAAGTATTCGTTCAACTGCTCATCATAGAATTTACCGCCTATGTTAAGCTGCTGTACATTATCGACTACTTCCTCAAAAATACGAGTTGTATACATTTCTACTGAGAAACCTTTTCGGTATTCCCATTCTTTTTCTAATTTTGCATCTTCACTTGATACTGTGGTGCATCGAATAAAACCATATCCAGAATCAATCATTACGGCTTTCATAGCTTCAGTAGTCCAGCCATGCATAATTTTAGAGCTTGGTATTCCTGTGGTATCAACTACCCCAATCCTAAACCGAAGCTTAACAGGGCTGTATATTCTGTAAGTAGTTGTATCATTATCCTGAGCATACACTACCGATTTGGGAATACCCACTTGGTACTCTTCAATAACTCTTATGTGTGCAAACTCACCATCAGGCTTTTTAGCATTATTTTGGCGAGCAGGGTACGAGAACTTAGGTATGCCAACCATAGTATCAACCATAGTTTGCATAACAAGTACGTCAGCTTGGTCAGGTGTCATGGTTGCCATTCTTCAGACCTCTCTAGTATGTAAGAAAAGAATCCGTACACCTCTTCATCAGATCTTTGCAGTATGTTAAAATACTTACCAGCATATCCAACTTTGTCACCAACATTTAATTCATATGTATCAATAACATAGAGTGTACGGTAATCGCTAAATCGTGATCCACCATCTTCTACACGAAGTGCTTCGCCTTCTTCAAATTGTGAAAACTTGTTGCCAGCTTTAATGACTCCGTAAATCTCTGAAGACACTTTAGATCCTTCAACCCAGTGATTGTTTTGGTCGTATGAACCCTCTTCAATATTATACCTAGTCATTGCTGTTAGCATCTGAGCATCAAACGCTTCTTGCATTTGCATAGCCATTAAACACCCCTTGGGCCAACTAGACATATCTTACGATAGTTCCAGTATCTTTTCCCATAAGATGTACTAAGCAGTTCATCTGTCCTTGGTAAAGATTCGCCTATAGCTTTCTTTATAACTACGTCATCAACTTCTTTATGATTAACTGGGGCCATTATTCCAGAGTCCCCCCGCTCAGTAAACTGTGCAGCAACTAGGAAGTGTGCTGCATAGTACTGGTGTGCAATGTCATAGAAGTCGCGCCATTTTCCTGGACTAGACATTAGTAGTGTAGCATCATCCAAGAACAATTGGATTCGGGCATCAGCTACGGAAGCGAACTCCGGAAACCTTGTTTTAAAATCAGTTACACTTGCCATTATTACTTACCTTCTTTGTCTTTGTTTTTAGGCCTATTGCTAGCTGGCTTCTTCAGTTTTGCAAGTACGGCTTCAGCAGCAGATAGTTCAGCAGCATCAGCTTTTTCTTGCTCTTCTTTAGTCATCTTAGGAGCTTCAACCAATTTTAGAGATCCATTTTCAATATAAGCTTTAGCTTCATAAGAATATGGTTCCCACTCTTTATCAGACATTTCAATTGTCGCACCTGATGGGATTTCCAAAGATGCTACAATACCCTTAAAACCTGGCTTACGGCGGGCGTGGATAATGGTGTTAAATGGTAGTTCGGATTTAATTTTCATAATTACTCTTCTCAAATAGTTGGAACACCCAGTGCAGCATCAAGGATGTGCAACTGTTGCTCTTTCATAATTTTGACATTCTCGTCAATTCGGATCAGCATGCCATCCATTTCAATAACTTTTGTATTGATCTGTGAGTCATACTTTTGTTGTTCTTGTAGTATAGCTTGTGCTTCTTGAACCTCGAACAGTCCCACCTGTACCCCAACAATTAGGATACAGAGGGCTGCTACAACAGCTTCAAGAGGCTTCTTCATGAGTAGTACAAACAAATCTACCATGATTAGAACCTCCGAAAGTGTTAGGTATTAAATACCGCTGTAGTGACGCACGGCAGCAGGACGAATCATTTCAACGCCAGCAAATCGGCCATAGCAGTTTACTTCAAACTCTAAACCTTTCAACTGAATAGGCAAGTGCATGTAAGGGAATGGTTCACGAACACGCATGTTGTCTGCACCTTCTGCAACAACAGTAAAGCCTTCGTAGCCGCTACCAACTGCAAATGCGTCAGTCAAAGAAGCAGGGTTAGGATAGATTCCTTCAAGCTCGTTGATGTCTTTGATTTGGTCAGCAGAGCTAACGAAATCATTGTTATTTAGGAACCACTGCATCAAAGAAGTATCATTCAGATCAGAACGTGGAGTGTTCATTAAGAACTGCTTGTTACGTGGGTTCATATAGATGGCAGATGGACGGAAGATCTGCTTAGTACCAACATACATGTCAACTAAGGCAGAAGTCAAGTCAGCGATGATTTCATCAGGAGTCTTGTTACCGCGCCAAGTTCTGTCGCCACCAATAGCTGAATCTGCAACAGCAGAACGGCTAGCAGTTAAGCAAGGTGCTCCAACTGGTCCACCGAAGAAGCCATGTAGGTTATCAGCAGGAGAACCAAAGAAGATGATCTGGTTTACTTTCTCTTCGTAAGACTTGCGAGTAGCTTCAGCTTTACGAGCATCAAGAGGCATGCCAACAACTTTAGCTGCTGCAATTTCCTGACGAGAGTATCCAAATGCGTTACCTAGAGTACGTACAGAAATGCTGTACTCTTTACCGTCGATGTCACCACGAGGCAAATCAGTTGCTTTACCAGCAATGATTGCAGTCTCGCCGCGCTTATCATAGCTACGGTAAGTAATAGTGTTAATGCCTTCACCGCCTTCGGTGTTAAGGGCAAACAAGGTACGGCCTTTCAGTTCTGGGTAAAGAACGTCATAGCTTGAAGCTTGAATGTATTCAAGTTGACGTTGGAAGAATACGCCTTCGTCATCAGATAGTTGACCTTGGTTTACAATAAATTCAACGGCATCGTTTAAATTAAAATCGACCATTGGCTCATCAGTTAATAGCTCGCGAGTGCTTTCGTCGATAGCATATGCTTTTACTGTTTTCATTTTATATTTCCTATTAGAAATTTATTCTGCTAACTGGATCTGCCCAGCTAGCGTGTATTAAGAACCGAATTTAAATTAGCCGTTTACGATGTCTAAACGTACTTTCATAACATTAGCTTTGGCACTAGTGTCACCAGAAGGAGCTGCATTAGCTTCTTCAGCAAATACGTTAGCACATGCTACAATATTGCCAGCAACTGCGTCTTTAGAGAATTCACCAGTTACGGTATCAACGTGCAGGGCTTCACCAGCTGCAATAGCTGTAGAACCAGTAAGCTTAATGTACAAGTAGCCTTGACGGATAGTTGATACAGACTCAGTGGTGTAGTATTTAGTGTCATCGCCAGTAGAAGGTCTTGAGCCAGCTTCGTGGTTGTATTCACGTTGTGAGATAGCAAACACATCGCCATCAACAGAACCAACAGCTACGCCGCGATCAACAGTAGCAGCATCACGTTTTAGTGCTTTACCAAAACCAACTTCAGCAGAGGTTAAGACACCAGTTTGAACAACGCGAGGGCCAGAATCAACTAAGTCGCCAGCGTAACCGTTGGCAGTATATAGATCAAAAGATTGGATAGTCATTAGACAATTTCCTTAATAGTTTAGTAGTATGGTAGCTAATTACTTCGCAGAGCGAGCAATTGACCGTTTACGAGCTTCAGCAACCTTATCAACAAGCTTAGCTTTAACATTTGTGTTATCCGCTAACTCTTGTGATTTAAGTAATTTACTCATTGGAGTTTCGCCTTTGGAAGCATCAACTAAGATTTCAAACATGGCTGAAACATAAGCCTCGCTTTTACCTTCGAAGTCTTTCTCTGGCATTTGGTCTTCAACGACCATACGTTCTATCTGAGCAACAGTCTTATCCGACACATCGCGGATGTCTGCTATCAGACGAGCATTTTCAATAGCTGAACAGCGAGCAACTACACTTTCTTCAGCAGCAGCTTTGGCATCAGCTAGTTCAACTTTTACAGATTCAAGAGCTACGTCAGAAGCTTCAACAGCTTTCTTCAGCTCATCAACAAGTAATGTTTGTGTGGCAGCATCTTCCAATGCGACCTTCAGTTCTTCTTCTTTAGTAACTAAAGCTTCTTGAACATCAGCAAGAACAACTTCAACTGTCTCAACTTCAACTGTTTCAACATCAACTGTTTCAACATCAACTGATTTTAAAATCTCTTCATCGGCAACTTCAATTGCTTCATCAGAAATGCGACAGCTTGCGCCAGCACGTCCTTTTTCAACAATTGCAATGTGATTAGCACGAATGTTTCTTTGATAGAACTTACCATCAACATCTTCTATATCACATAAATAGCCAGCTGATAATTCTTGAGTACCAGCGTCTAGGGCATCAATAGCTTCTTGTGCTGTAAGCACGAGTGTGCCGCCCAAGGTATCTTCATCACGAACTGGCATGCCTTCAAGGGCACCTACTTGAAGTTCTTTTGCATTTTCAGCAGATACGGAAACAGATTCACCTACTTCATTTTTGGGATGACCAATTGTGACAGGTGCACTGCGGAATGATTCCATAGAATCTTCTGCGAATACGTCAGCTTCATCACGATATACTGTGATGACTTTACTTGGTTCTTCATCTTTAAGACCTAATTGGCCAGCGGTATAGAGTTGTGCACCAGTTCGAGCAAATTTACATGGCACGATCATTTGACCGGCATCTGTTAATGTGCGCTCACTAGGAACACTAATACGATCTACTAAGTTAATACCCTTAAGCATCGCTTGTAGCTCCTGTAGTTAGTTTAACTTTATTTGGGTTAGTGCCGACTGTGGCATCGCTTTTTATGCAGCCGTAGTCTTGCATCTCTTTTAATCCAGACTCTTCGGATAGTACACCTGCTTCAACTAACATACAGATGTGTTCTGCAAAATCCTTCTGTCTAGCGGCTTTCTGTGCGGCACTTTCTGGGAAGATGCAGTTCCATTCATATTTGAATTCTTCTTCATCAATTCCAAAGTGTGCAGCTAGAAGCTTGTCGACAACACCCAGACGGGGATCGAATACATCTTTGTGCTGGCCTTGTAAAGTTTCAATGTAGTTTACTAGGTCAGACTCTCCGGTTGCATTCATACCATCAGGTGACGCACTTAAGAAGCGCGTTGCAGGTATTGATACAGATGCAGATACCATTTTTAAGTATTCCCAGATTAAGTCTTTAACTCCAGAGAGTTGAATCTTTTTCTGGTCGTACTCTTCAGTACTATCTAAAATAGATACACCAAATACGCTCTTGATATTCTTCCACTCAGTAAAGCGATTTAGCATCGCCCCAGTACCTTCGTCATTCTCAAGAATGTTGGCCAGTCCTTCCACTTTAATTATGTCAGTGTTAGCTTCTTGAACCATCTGTGCCGCAGCAAAAGAGGTTGTGTGGAAGTTATCAATCTGACGCATCAGTGGTATAAGAACACTATCACTGTACCATAAGTTACGTTGCCTCTCATATATAGGAAGCTCAGTACCTTCAAATCGTATCAGCCGATCCTTGTGAATTGCATCAGGATGGTTTACGAATTTGTATAAGTCAGGCATTCCGAAAGTAACACTTAGTGGTTTTTGGTCTATATCACCAAAGGTCACAATACGGGTACGATCTACAACGTGCATAGAGCGTAAGCATCCTGGCTTTAAGTTTTTCCAGTTGACTGGTTTATCGGTAGCTCTTCCATCATCAATATCTAATATGATGAACGAGGTGCCGTACAACCTAGCCCACTTGTATGCTTCACGAAACATGCGAGACACTTCGAATTCTTTATCAGCTTCAACGGCTGATTCACCTTCTAGTGCTCTCCACTCTCGTGTCATATCTTGTGGAATAATCTGGCACACTTTCTGACTTAGCCAGTCCTCTCGGTATCGTACCGAAAGAGCTACATGGTCATAATTGGCACCAGAGTGGTTCCACATATTACTCATCGCTTTATCTTTTGAGGTGCCCAGCCCCGTAGCGAGGTTGGACAAGCCATCGAATAAGCTAGTTGGCTTTGTCTCTTCCGTGACCTTAATCACGGCTTTTGATTTATCTGTATCTACTAAATTCATACTGTTACCTTTTGTTGTAGATAGAGGGCTAAATGTTTATACTGGATCAGTCTCTACTGGGTGGCTTTTGCCGATAACATAAATATCTCCAAATACCATGTCGCCAGTGTCAGTGCAACGTATACGGGCTTGCACATATCGGGGTATGATTTGAACATACATTTCAGATTGTAACCTAATTATGCCACTATTTGTATGGGAAGTTCTTGTAAAGCTCTCAATAGCACTTAGCGGTTGGTAAGACAGTTCATCACCATCACTTACCCAAAATTGCAATTCTAGCTCTGAGTTATTGGATAAGTCACTTAGATCACTAAGTTGCAATATTATATCAACATTATATAGACCCTTACCAGATAGTTCAATTACACCATCAGTTCTGACATGTATTGGGCCAGAAGTAACTGCTGGTATAGATGAAATTATAGTAAGCTGCTCCCACTCTCCTACAACAGAAACACTTTGGGTGTGAGGTATGTCATCAATTATACCTGCCCTATTAATTGCTAGTGAGTCCAGCAAATCCCTTATGTCCTGTGGGGTTATTGCACCTGTTACATTATCTGCGAGTATAGTTTGCAGCTCTGCATATGTACGTTTAGTCATTATGAGAATCCTTCATTAAAGCCAGAACTGAATGCTGTTACAGCTTCACCTATTAGCGGGTTAAAAGTTATTTTTACATCACCCCTGGGTGCCTTTACCCAAACACAACCATGCCCCAGTGTTGGCAAAATTATTACGGAATTATCTATGGTAATAAATTCATTATCAGCCGGTTCTATAAGGTTTGGAGAGTATGCATATAGCAACGTCCTATTTGGCGTTCCATGCTTTTGTATTACAGCACCAGAACAGTCTGTTAGTTGTATCCAGTGATTGCCGATAACCATACCAGCTCCTAATTATTTTTGTGAGTTCCATCCACTTGGCTTTTCGATGTATAAACCTTCCTTAGTTGAAATTTCAAATGTTGAGCCAGAGTTGTCTAGTAACTTTACTTCTGCTAGGACATTGCCCTGACTGTCTTTTACCATAAATGATGCGTTCTCTTCGGATCGCCCATCAAGTCTTGTCTTGAGGCTCATGAGCTCTCCTTAAAGTTATACTGTAATCTCTACACTAGAATATGAACCATTCTCTTTTGGTTCTGCCCAAATAGACAATCCTGTTATAGCTGGTAATGTCTCAACACCACGAACATCTACAGTAAATGAATTTGTTGCATCGGTAGGCACAGCTACCGAGTACTTGATTTGTATATTTGTAGTGCCATGAGCTTGAATTACTGCTCCAACACCAGCAGATGTAACTTGAGTCCAAGCCATACGACTCTCCCAATTATTAGTGGTTGTTATCCGCAACACTTGGTTGCGGAATTGTTAGTTATGATATTTCAATTTTAGAGATTATAGTGCCCTCTTCAGCAATGACCCATATAGCTTTTCCAGAAATAGCTGGAAATTCAAATGCGTCCCTAATCCTATAGGAGTCTGATTCATCTACAGGTTTATTTGTAGAATATTTAACTTTTATATCAGAATTTCCATAGGCTTGAATTAGTGCACCAAACCCTGCATTTGAGACTTTTACCCAATCTCCGACCACTAGTATGTATGAGGCAACAGCTCCCATGTTAGGAGGAGAGCTATATTCAACGCCTAGCATATCTTTTGAGAAAGTGTAGTCAGTCCAGCTTGGAGTAGTCCAACTTATATCTGTACCTGCCCCTATCTGAGGAGAACCTGCTAATAGCTTGGCACCTTCTTGGTAGCTAGGACTAGCACCATCAACAAAAGATGGAGCATCTGTAATAGAGTTAGCATCTTGAGATGTTGCAGTTTGCCAGTCGGCTAGTGATGTATATACCTGTCCTCCCGTCATACCATCGTTAGCACTGGGCCCAAAACTGCCTCCAAGGTAGTACCTGTTAGTGGAGTAGGTATTGTAGTCAACTACATTACCTCCAGCAGCTAGTGATGCGGCGTCCAACACTATGTCGTGCCCTGCTGCTCCGCTATTGCCGTTGTCAGTAGAGTTTACTACGATATTATTGTAGACTGTGTTATTTGCCGAACCTTCGCCAAGTTTGTTAGCAATTATTGCTATGCCATCAGTTACAGTGTCTACAATTGTATTGTTGTATACTTCACAATCCATAGCACCATTTAGTTGTATGGCAAAGTGGGCGGCTACTCCGGTAGAGGAGCCACCTTTCCAAATATAGTTATTTGCTATAAGACCCCTTGTAGACTGGGCTAATTGGTCTTGCTCAAGCTTTATGCACGAGGCATTTGCACCACTTCCGCCAATACAAAAGTTCCCTGTAATCTCAATATCTTCTGTTCTTTTAACCCAAATAGAGTGGCTACCTTGGTGTAAAATACAATTCCTAACTGCTGATTTGTTAGCAGTTGATAGGTGTACGGCATCTCTGGAAGTTTGAGGTGGGGTATTAATAACCTCTAAACGCTCAAATAAGGTACCTTTTCTATTAGAAGCAAGTACTGCTCCATAGGGGCTATAAGTAGTAATAGTACTTGCATCTATAGTTACTTGTCCATCATGTCCAGCAACCTTACTGCCTACAATACCATAGTCACCAGCAAAAGTGCCGTGTGGACTAAAACCACTTGCTGCTGTGTATCCAGTACCAGAAGAAGTAAATACAAGGTTATGCCAAGGAGTATAAGTAACCCCTGAAGGCCCACCAGATACTTCAATAATAACTGTGTGGACAGTGTCTGCTTGGTGAATTGTGTTAGCTTTATCTATAGCATCATATATATCAACTACTGCATTACTAAAGTCGCCCTCAAAAGCTGATACCGCTGTGTTGTTAGCATCTCCGCCAATGCCATCAACAGCATACCTCATTACAGCCATCTTGTACTCCTATTTTCTATTATATATGTCAGTTTTAATTTGCCTAACTATGTATTCTTGTAAGTAGGCATCAGCTTCGTGGTCATCCCAAGTAGTTTCTATACTATGGTACTTATTTATAAATCGTGCAAGGTGGTGCGCTTCATGCCAAACTGTACCCTCATCCCACTTAATTGGTAATGAAACAATGAAGGCTCCCTCAATTTCCATTACCATACCAAGTAAATCTCTGGGTATTTCGAACTTATCCTTGTCAGCCTGAGTAACAATAACCCTTACAACCATATCGAAAGAATCTATGTGGATGTAGTCTTTTCGTTTAAACATACTAACTCCATGACTCATAAGACATCCCAGCTTCAGCAAAAGCAACTGCTACTGCATCACTGACATTATCAACAAAGTCGTCATGCCCGGTAGCTGAGCCCATTTGGGATTGCCCCAACAGCTCTCGCACCATATATTGGTAGAACTCGCTATTCTTTGGCAATACTATTTGTCCCCGTTTAAAGTAAGGCACAGTATTAAGAAAGCGAGAGAATTTGTCATTGTTAGCTGTACCATCTCTCGGCACTGGCCTAACTTTGACTGTTCCATCTTTTAAATATTGTTGATTTAGGAATTGACCAGACTGCTTATCTTCTATATAGAAACCCTTAGGTTTCCAAGTAGGTCTGTTTGGGTTAAATTTAGAGTGTTTTCTCCAAAAATCCCTCATAGCCTCAATAAGTTCAGGTGTTTCCCATTTATCAATTATAGTATCCATTAGGGCCAGCTTATTACACTTAGTCACACCCCACAGGCAAGCTACTGAATAGTCCGAGTAGGTCTTAGTTGTGGAGGCAGTATCACTTGTGCAAAAAGTATACCTAATTTTAAACTCATCTATGTCAGTGTAAGAGCGTATGTAATCCATACTCATTGCGGCTTTACCCTTACCAATGGGTTTACCTTGATATTGGGAATAAAAGGTATAGGCATCTTTTTCAAGAAGTCCTAGCAATGTATCCACAGTCTTGCGTATTGACCAAAAGCTTGAAACAGGCTGTAGTTTACCTTCAAACTCTACCTCTTCATACTTTCTACTTTCTGATTCAGGTAGGTTGTAGGTTATTGGCTCTACATGTGTGTATCCGTATTCTTCAATTTGTTCCTCATACCATTCTTGGCTACCAGTCTCTGGGGTAATAATTCCTGGTATGTTAAGCCACTTGTATGTGTCGCTTGAACCACCTTTCATTAAGTACCCACACAAATCATCAGCATGCAATCTCTGCATAATGATGGCTAGTGGAGTAGTCTCTGTTGCCAATCGGGATAGTAGGGTATTACTAAAGCGGTTGTTAATCTTGTCCCGCTCTGTTGGTGAGTTTGCATCATCTGGCTTAATTACATCATCTATAGCCATCAGCCCTGCAAAGCCCTCCACCAGCGCACCACAACCTTTACCAGTCATTTTACCGGTAGTTGGGATGGCGTGGAGGACTCCAGCACTCATAGTACCAAGTCTCTCAACCGATTTCTTATTATTATCTATTAATACATCGGGAAAGACTTTTTGAAAATCTGGGTCGGACATTATAGTCCTGATGTAACCAGAGCATTCAGCAAGTACGTCTGAGTTAAAACCCGTCAATATGGTTTGGCCTGACGGGTTGCGAACCCACGCAAACAGAGGTAAGAAGATACTTATTAATAGTGTCTTACCAGCGCGGGGTGGTATGTTGATAATCATTCTTGTACATTTTTGGTCTATCAGCTGTTGGATAGCTTCAAACAGAATGACATAATAATCAACATGTAAAAGTTTTTGCCCTGTCATGATTTTAAAACAGAACTTTGAAAAGTCTTCAAAGTCGTTCTCTAAATAATCACGCAGGGCGGTTAGTTCTTCTGGGCTCATCTTCTGAATTTTGCTCATAACACCACCTAAGAATCTAAGAAGGATTCAAGAAGCTCTTTTGCATCTTGAGTACTTGCGATAACTAGTGTGTTTTTGGCAGACATGGGCGAACCCTTGCCTTCAGCTATAAGCCTAGATATTTCTTTTGACAGCTCAATAGCCATCTTTGGGTCAGCGGGAATCTCAATCTCAACTCCATCGCTGTCTACAAATATTCTTCCGAAGCAATCTTCTTGCATTTCGGCCATCTTAAGTATACGTTCTGCAATGTGCAGACCTTTCTCTTGCATTTCCTCGGCTAACAGCTCGTGGTAGCGTTGCCTTATGGCGGGATTGGACTTTACCACTTCCCGTAAGGACATAGCGTTATGCTCAACGGTATCTTTCCTTGATGCTTTAGCTAAGTCGCCGCGAGTACCTAACATTGCTTGGGCTATTGCCTCATGCTCGTCAGATAGTACGACTTCTATCTCATTAGTAGTCATAACAGATTCTCTTATGTTATTTGTCGTTTAAACATAGGTAGAATCTTCTTATGACTCTAGCTAGATGTCCCTCACCCCCAGCCCCCTCTCCCTAATCAAAGCGGGGTAGTAGCGGACTGACTGGCGGCAAGTTCTATCAATAGCGGGTAGTGTAGGGCGATTTATAGGAAAAACCGCTCCAAACCCTTGAGTTTACTGGGGTTCCAGTTGCCCAGCTTTGGCGGATCATTTAGCTTGACATCGTAGGTGGCTTCCCAATATTCCTTTAGGTCTGCCAGATATTCACGACTGTATAGTTCTATGAATGTCTCCACTATAATGTCGTAAAGCTTGTCCCTATAATTACAGTGAGTGGCAAAGCTATCGTGGATAAATACCATTGGCAATCCTAGTTCCCCAAGCCTGCGAGCCACCATCCTCAAGTGGGTAGCATCCAAACTGTGGATTACATTTGGGGCAATGGCAGATTTGTGTTTGCCAGAGTTGGGTGTACTAACAGTAAAGTCAAGTATATCCAACTGGAACCTGCTACCATCGTCCAAAGTGACATCCAAGTCTAATGGCTTCCCCTTGATTTTACGCTGTAGGCACGTAAATCCATCTGGCGTAGGCCACCTTATTTCCGGGTTATTGAGGCTTGCAATAGATACAGCAGCATCACTTACCCATTCTACAGCGTCTTGCAGTGGGCCAAGTGTGTTTTGTAGCTGTCTATATAGGTCAGCACCCAATGTTCCGCACACTCCACGCTCCAGACCTTCATCGACGGTAACATATTGCCCTAGATCATTATTCCACTTAGTTTTGGCTCCAAAAAGCTTCTTCATATGCTCCATTGAAGTCATCATAGTGGCATTATAGCCCCAAGTCATTACAGGTACTTTGGCGGCTTTTCGGGTGGCATAGTGTTGCTGTTCTGGGCCTAGGCTTTCTTTCCAGTCATGCGCTACCTTTTCGTAAATATCTAGTTTGTGCTCATCTTCTTCCATCCCTAAATGCGCTGTAATCGCATCAGACCGCACTACAGCACTCCAATGCTGTAGCCCTGAGCATCTACCATCCAGTGGTATAAAAGCCGGTAGTGGCTGTTCTGGGCTGTCTAGGTGCATTTGAATAAGCTTTGCACAACTTAGGTAGCAGTATGGCTTATCCGCACTTAGCCACTCGTCCTGAGTTTCTAGTGGGTAATCGGCATGGCGGGCCATGTCTCTTACACTCCAATCTTGCTCTGAGTAACCCTTAGCGGCTTCTAGCAGTGATTTGAACCCATCTGGCGATAGTTTTTCACTATATGTGGGGATAACTAATGCTTTCTCGTAGTCTGCACCTTGAGGGTTAAATCCACAAGTTGTGTCAGTATACATTCTACCCCTACTGTCAAGAAAATAAGGGAATTTAAAAGACAATCCAGCCATGACATCCGCAGATGCAACGGCCCTTTTGTACATATAGGCACTAGAGGTCTTATCAAATTTTGGAGGAACTGCCTTTATAACTTCAAGCATGAAGGTGTTTATTTCAAATTCCTCTTCAGCCATATCCATAGTTACTGATGACACAAACCTATTATGTGGGCTGGCGATGCCTCCCCTTATTGGTGCTTCTGGAAGTTTTCCTAATCCAGTTACTATTGGGTAGCTTATTGCCGAACTTGGAGCCCGGGCACAGTCAAGGGTAAGTTTTAGGAACTTATCAGTAGGTAGTACTATGCGCTCGTTATACCCTCTTTTTAGTTTAACATACCCAGCCTTTTCCATCTCTCCCATAAACCTTAAGGCAACTAGGAATGGTTCACTTGCCTCCATCATCTTTTTAGATAGCCTAGGGACAACTGTGTGCAGCGGTAAGTCAAAATACAGTGGTAGTGAGTGCAGACAATGAGTATAAGCTCTTTCCCACCTATCCCTCTTACCAGATTTCCACCTATAGTCTGTCATATCTTCAGGTTTTGTAAAACCTCTAGCACGTCTTGGTATGGGCAAAACGATGCCCCCATCAATGTGTAACATACTGCCCTCCGTATTAGTTAAATATCAGCTGTGTTCTTATCGTGTCTCTGTTCGCCAACTTTTGGCAGGCGTAGTTTGCCTTTACTAGACTCTTCTAATGCATATACTTGAAAAACCTTGCCAATGGGCGACAGTTCTGGATCGTGCCTGTTGTTCCACATTTCTTCAGCCATACTGTGGCTCCAACCTTTACCAAGCATGCACTTGATAGTCTTGTCAACTTTCCAGCTAAAGACCAGGTTAGCTACCTTACCCCTGTATTTGCCAGTGCCTTCTTCGACATCAATACAACTTAAGTCGTAATCAACGTCACGCACCTTCTTCATGACTCGCCAACCCTTGTGGCCAGCTTCCCAATCTGCTTCAATATCCCTTATAATAACTCCTTCACCACCTTCAGATACTACAGACGATAGTGCGTTATCTATTTGAGACTCTGTAGTTAATGTAGAGTATTCAATAGTGTACAGTCCAATATCTTCTGAGTTTATGATTGCATTATTTAAGATTTTAAAACGCTTATGAAATGGCAGTTTTGATTCACCCAGAATGAAATCTTCAGTGCTAATAGTGTCAAAGAAGTGCATCTCCATTAGGTCTGGAACTGTTGCAAACTCTCTGCATAAAGGCTTGTTGCGGTTTGGGTTTACGCAACCTGAAAACTCTTCCAGCGATGCGACATCTTTTGGAACTAGCAATTCTCCCATATATACTGAATCTTCTAGGTGTAGGCTGTCAATACGTGCTTCTATATCTTCAGTGTTTACAAACTTTTTACCAGTTCGTGAAAATATTTTAGACTTACCGTTTTTTACAATAGCTAGTGCACATACTCCATCCATCTTAGTCTGTACGGCAAACTTTTTGTCCTTCTTACGAGAGGCTGGTACCTCATCAAAATGTTTTACAAGTTGTGTTACTTTGTTAGATAGCTTTCGGTGGTCAGTACTCAAGTTAAGGAATTCAAATATGTTCAAACCTACCTCCTCAATGACGTGTCTCGTTTACGCCCATCTTATTTTCCAATATCGCTACAATTATCTCTATAGATTTACTAAGAACTTTGCGCGAATCTTCAAGGGCACCTATTTTCTCCACTGTGCTAAGGTCTAACTTATCCAAGTCAGTCACTAGGTCTGTGACTAACTCAGAAGCATCAGATAGCACTTCTTTATCTGATAGTGCCATTACTTTAATCCATTTGCAATTAATGGGGTTATAAATCCAGATTCAGCTTTCTTAGAACGGACGTTATAGCGGTCACGATATATGAAATTGTACTTTTCATTTTCGTATCTATTATATAGCAAGCCGGTGTTTCGGTTCTTATATGGCTCATCCATTTTTACTAAAGGATCTCCAGTTAAGCTGCAAAAGATTCCATCCCCAGCTAGGTCAATGCACTTTTTACGATCAACATATAGTGCAGTACGCATAAATACTTTGTACAGTGTATTGTATATGTCACCTATGTTGTACTCTTCCATCTTTTTGAAAGATTTTACATCGCCATTTTGACATCCAACCCATAGTGGCAGTCCTTCATGCGCTACTTTCTTTGTCCCTATAAGCTTTTGTGAAAGGTAATCCAACTTCTTACTTACTCCATTTAAGCCATGAAGTGTGCGAAAGGTGCAGTACACATAGTATTTGCTTGGCTGTTTCCAACCTAAGTCCATGAATCGCCCCTCAATCCAACCTCTATCAAATGATGCATTATGCGCCACAATAATATCAGAGTCATCCAAGACTTTCCACAACTTACGCAGTACGTAGGTATCGTCTAATGGGTCACGTTTAAATGCTGCCTTACGGTGGTGGTTGCTTACAGATTTTACATCTTTCTCGCCACCATTGTATAAGTCCCACCAAGTTCCCCAAGCTGCTGTTAGTAGTTTAGTTTGTGAACCTTCTTTTAGTGATTCAATATTTGGACGTTGCATACCTAATCTAAATGAGTATAGCTCAAGTAGTGATGTCTCAATATCTAAGAAGGTTGTTTTCTTCATCACGCTTTCTACGTGCTTCCTGCTAGTATTCGGTTTGAATTCTGGCATGGTTAAGGATAAGGTCATTTTCTTCTCTTCCTTTTGACTGGTTTCTGTTTGCCGGTCTTTACATCAAAAGTTGGATGTATAAGTCCTGACGGATTATTTTCGTGATACTCTAAGTAGTCGGCTAAGTTTCTTAGCCAAAGTATTTGATTCTTATATGCTAAGTTTGCTTTAGGTGTCCTGAATAGTACACCAGCTTTTACTTTACCTTCACTTACATTGCAGGATTGACATAAGGTAGCCCTTACGTGTCCTGTACTATGACAATGGTCAAGTGCAGGCTTACCTACCATTAATGAGCTACCACATATTGGGCACTTATAGCCTTGCTTAGCTGCTAACTTCTTTCTGACAGTAGCTACTGAGTTTGGCGGCAATGCCCTTAATCGTGGCTTAGACTTTTCCGTCATTGAGGAATACCCCTTCAACAAGGTTAAAGTACTTATCACGATTGTCATAAGTCCACATTTTTACTATATCTCCATCTTGTTCACGAATCATGTACAAAAGTTGGGCTTGGGTTTCCATGTTGCTTTGCCAATCATCGCCATGTACTTTTATGTACTCTTGCTTTACTGCTTCTAGCATGGCAGAGTCTGGGTTATTTTCATCAGAAATAGCAGCTGCTGTAATAATCTTAAACGCAGCTTTAGGCCCAACACCTTGTCTTTTGATGTAAGTCTCTCCTTTCTTGGCACCAGATTTGTACACTGTCTGTATACGTTTGCCACAACCTAAGATATGGTCTGTTGAGTCACCAGTTAGTAGTTGGTAGTAGAACCCAGCTAGGCCATCAAAGTATATCTTTTTGCCACGATCTATTAGTTGCCCTAGTTCACTAACTACGATCAACTTTTGTGTTGCATCATCTAAGTGCTCCCCAGGTACTTGGCGCAAGTCCTTGTCAAGACTCCAGATTACGCAGTTATCTTCCATATAAATGCCCAGCAAGTCATCTGCCTCAAGCTTCTTTTCACACTTTGTGTTCAAGCTATCTAATGCCCAACGCTTTGCCCAAGTTAAATTAAC
>Ga0114915_1000184_pt1 | contig 29508 bp, 28 predicted proteins | sample MalvirAntarct_55_FD_87288 | JGI IMG/M metagenome (GOLD analysis project Ga0114915, IMG submission 87288) | Marine viral communities from the Global Malaspina Expedition - Malaspina viral metaG Antarct_55 | ecosystem: Environmental > Aquatic > Marine > Oceanic | place: South Georgia Island...
GTATATTTAATCTTTTAGAACATTTTTCTATACCGAGGTCTGTTATTATTATTAACTACCTACTTTCAAATATAATATTAATTCTCAGTCGATTAGTTTTTAAATTCTTTTATGGAATTATTTCTACACAGGACTTTTCAGTTTCTAACGCATTAATATATGGAGCAGGAGCTTCTGGAAGGGTAACCTATGAAGTATTAAATAGAGACAAAAAAAATAGACTCAATGTAATTGGTTTTATAGATGATGATAAAAATAAAATAAACAAACAGATAGATAGGACTAAAATTTATGATCCCTCTAAGATAAATGAAAAATTTATAGCTAATAATAATATTAAAAATTTAATAATTTCAATACAAAACCTTAAATCTGCTCGGCTTTTAGAAATTATCAATTACTATTCTGACTTAGGTATTAATATTAAAATTGTACCACCTATAAACGATTGGATCAATGGAGACCTTCAAGTCAATCAAATAAAAGATTTTACGATTGATGATCTTTTAAAGAGGCCTGTAATACAGATAGATAATCCTGAACTAAAACAGGATTTAACAGATAAGGTTATTTTAGTTACCGGAGCAGCTGGATCGATAGGAAGTGAAATTTGCAGGCAAATTACCAAACATCCATATCAGTATTTAATTTTGATAGATCAGGCGGAATCACCCCTATACGATTTACAGCAAGAATTTATTCAGGTTGGCATTAAAAACTTTAGCGCAATTGTAGCCAACCTAAGAGATGCTCGTAGAATGGAAACGATTTTTAACAAATATAAACCACAACGGGTTTTCCATGCAGCAGCTTATAAACATGTGCCCTTAATGGAAGATAATCCCTATGAGGCAATTAAAGTAAATGTATTCGGAACAAGAATTCTTGCAGATTTATCGATTGCGCATCAGGTAGAGAAATTTGTATTGATTTCTTCAGATAAAGCAGTAAATCCTACCAATGTAATGGGTGCTACCAAGAGAGCAGCAGAAATTTATATTTCCAGTGTTTTTAATACAGGTAAAACAAAGTTTATAACTACCCGATTTGGGAATGTATTGGGTTCTAATGGCTCTGTAATCCCTCTATTTAAAAAACAGATAGCAACTGGAGGCCCTTTAACAATTACCCACAAAGACATTACACGTTATTTTATGACCATACCAGAAGCTTGTGGCTTGGTGTTAGAAGCGGGTACTATGGGAGAAGGGGGTGAGATATTTATTTTTGACATGGGGAATTCTGTAAAAATAATTACACTTGCAAAAAGAATGATTAAATTATCTGGTCTCTCCTACCCTGATGATATCGATATTATATTTACGGGACTAAGACCTGGTGAAAAATTGTATGAAGAGTTGTTGGCTAACGAAGAAAATAAGCTTCCCACCCACCATAAAAAAATTATGATTGCAAAAGTGACTAGTCTTGATCCTCAAAAAAGCAAAGAATCCATTATAACCCTTTGTGATTTATGCGAACATTCTGATATAAACTCATTAGTCGTAAAATTAAAAGAGATTGTTCCAGAATACATATCACAAAATTCTAACTTTGAAAAGTTAGATACCATTTAGACTATAACAATACCTGTAAGAGAAAATCCATAAACGATCATTTTTAAAAAATGCCACTGCTTTATAAGCATACTATAAATAAATACATGAAAATTACAAATAAGAAAATTTTAGTTACTGGTGGAGCTGGATTTATTGGTTCTAACCTATGTGAAGCTTTATTGAATAAAAACAATACGATAATATGTTTAGATAATTTTGCCACCGGTAAAAGAGAAAATATAGCACATTTAGCGACAAATAAAAATTTCACCTTAATCGAAGGAGACATTCGAAGGCTAGAAGATTGTAAAAAAGCGGTACAAGGTGTAGATTATGTGTTACATCAAGCTGCCTTGGGTTCTGTTCCAAGGTCTATTAAAGATCCCATTACTACGAATGAAGTAAATGTTGGGGGATTTTTAAATATGTTGGTTGCATCGAGAGATGCGGGTGTAAAACGGTTTGTATATGCAGCAAGCTCTTCCACCTATGGAGATTCTGAGGCACTCCCAAAAGTAGAGAAAACTATCGGGAAACCTTTATCTCCCTATGCCATCACCAAATATGTAAATGAGCTTTATGCAACGGTATTTCATACTGCCTACGGATTAGATACCATCGGTTTGCGCTACTTTAATGTTTTTGGAAGAAAACAAGACCCCAATGGTGCCTATGCAGCGGTGATTCCAAAGTTTGTAAGCCAGCTAATGGCAGGAGAATCTCCTGTTATTAATGGGGATGGTAATTACTCCAGAGATTTTACCTATATCGATAATGTAATACAGATGAATGTATTGGCATTGACTACAGAAAATAAAGACGCCTTAAATCAAGTATACAACACGGCATTTGGAGAAAGAGCAAGCTTATATGATTTGATTGCTTACTTAAAAGATAATTTATCAAAATACGATGCAAAAATAAATGGAATCGCCATCAAATACGGGCCATTAAGAGAAGGTGATATACCACACTCCTTAGCGAGTATTGATAAAGCAAAAACATTATTAAATTACAATCCTCAATTTTCATTAGAGCAAGGTTTAAAAGAAGCGGTTGATTGGTATTGGGAGAATCTTTAATAACTAAGGCAATGGCAAAAAACAAAGACTAAGACGAAGAAAAAAAACAAAAAAAAGCTTTGAGAAATTTCAGGGAATATGATATATGGATAGATGCCATGGAAGTTGTGGATGCTGTTTATAAAATAACAGATAAATTTCCAACTAATGAAAGATATTCTTTAACTTCTCAAATTACACGATCAGCTGTGTCGATTCCTTCAAATATAGCGGAAGGAGCGTCACGTTCATCTGAAAAAGACTTTGCAAGGTTTTTGGAAATTAGTTTAGGATCTAGTTATGAGTTAGAAACCCAATTAAGAATTGCAAATACACGAAATTATGTTGCAGTAATTGAATTTGAATTGGTTTTAAAGAATATTATAAGTTTACAAAAAAGAATACACGCATTAAGAAAAAAAATATTAAATAATTAGAACGTAAACGAATTAAAGTCTTATTCATTTTTAGTCTTTGTGTTTGTCTTAGTTTTAGTAATTTTTAGTCATTTTCCTCAATTAATAAATTATGAACAAAGAAATAAAAATTGCAATCATAGGCCTAGGATATGTAGGATTACCATTAGCTCGCTTGTTTGCAACAAAATATCCAACAGTAGGGTTTGATATTAATACAGAAAGAGTCGCAGAACTAATGTCGGGTACAGATGCTACTTTAGAGGTGTCTGATGCTGTGTTGCAATCGGTGTTGGTAAACACACCTTCCAATGAAAATGGTTTGTTTTGTTCTACCTCAATAGAAGATATTAAAGATTGTAATTATTTCATTATTACGGTACCAACTCCTGTTGATAAAAATAACCGACCTGTGTTAACGCCTTTAGTAAAAGCGAGTGAAACGGTAGGTGCTGTTTTAAAAAAGGATGATATTGTTGTCTATGAATCTACCGTATATCCTGGTGCTACCGAAGAAGAGTGTATTCCTGTGTTAGAAAGAGTTTCACAACTAGTTTTTAACAAAGATTTTTATGGAGGGTATTCACCTGAAAGAATCAATCCGGGCGACAAAGAGCATACCGTTGAAAAGATTTTAAAAGTCACTTCAGGATCAACACCAGAAATAGGGTTAAAAGTAGATGCTTTGTACAAGTCTGTCATTACAGCAGGTACGCATTTGGCGCCCACGATTAAAGTAGCCGAGGCTGCAAAAGTGATTGAAAACTCGCAAAGAGATATCAACATCGCTTTTGTAAATGAGCTGGCTAAGATTTTTAACTTGATGGACATTAATACCCATGATGTATTAGAAGCTGCAGGTACTAAATGGAATTTTTTACCCTTTAAGCCAGGACTTGTTGGTGGTCACTGTATTGGTGTAGATCCTTATTATTTAGCGCAGAAAGCACAAGAATATGGCTACAATCCAGAAATTATTTTGGCAGGGAGACGAATGAATGATAGCATGGGAGATTATGTGGCTTCGCAGGTGATTAAAACCATGATAAAAAAAGATATTAAAATAAAAGATGCTGAAATTTTAATATTAGGAATTACTTTTAAAGAGAACTGTCCAGATGTTCGAAATACAAAAGTGGTGGATGTGATTGCTGCTTTAAAAGAGTACAATACGAATGTTACCATTTATGATCCTTGGGCTAATACCGCGGAAGTAAAATATGAATATGATTTAGACTCGGTAAAAGAATTGCCAAAGGGAACCTTTGATGCTATTGTTTTAACTGTTGCACATGCTGAATTTAAAAACATCGATTTATCAAGGTTAAAAAAAGAAAATGGGATTATCTACGATGTGAAAGACATTTTAGGTAACAAAGCAGATGCTAAACTATAAAATAGGAGATAAAGTTAAATCCTTACCCTCTGGTTTTGATACTAGCATTAAAACCATTGAACTTAACGGTGAAACCATTGAAGAGGCTTTCGCTCCAATGTCAGTAACCATGACTTTAGTAGATGAAATAGACAATAGCCGTGGTGATATGATTGTACGCGAAAACAACGTACCTGTAGTAGGGCAAGATTTAAATGTCTTGGTAACATGGATGAGTACTGTTCCGCTACAAGCACGCACAAAGGTAGACATCAAGCACACTAAAATGAATGTTTAGGTATGGTGAAAGAATTAAAATACAAGATAGACATCAATAGTTTGCACCGTATTGAGGGTATTCAAGAAATAGCTATGAATGAGATTGCAAAAATTTCAATTCGTACTTCAAAACCGATTTTTTATGACGTTTATAAGAAAAACAGACAAACGGGCAGTATTTTTATCATCGACGAGCAAACCAATGAGACTATTGGAGCAGTGATGATTGTGTAGTGGTGATTTGGTGAAACAGTGATACAGTGATACAGTTAAAATTTCGTGATGACACATAAAGATTAAGATGTTTATAAATTAAGTTTAGATTTGGTGGAAGACATATATAGCCAAACAAAGTGTTTTCCTCCATCTGAAAATTTTGGGCTGTCCTCCCAATTGAGAAGGGCGGCAGTTTCATTGCCTTCAAATATTGCTGAAGGATCTAATAGAGGTTCTACAAAAGATTTTATTCTATTTTTGAATATAACATCAGGATCCTTAGCTGAAATAGAGACACAATTAGTAAGTGCAGAACGCTTAGGTTATATTACTTTTAGTGAAGGTTTACAGAATAAAACAACTACAATTAGAAAAATGTTCTACCGACTAAAGCAATCGTTAAATAAAAAATTAAGTAAGTAGAATGAATAATAGAAACGCCAATGTACCAGATAGTGGCATCATCGCATCACTGCATCACCGCATCTCGGTAATACCTAATCACCTTAATACTACTATTACTGCAGCTCTAGAAGCTGGTAAATCCATACTAGAAATCTATCATTCGGGAGAATTTGATATAGAAATTAAGGGTGACAACTCCCCTTTAACAAGGGCAGATAAAGTAGCACATAATGTGATCGTTTCTTATTTAGAAAAAACAGACATTCCTGTACTTTCAGAGGAAGGCAAAGAAATACCTTTTGAAGAAAGAAAAGATTGGAGTAAACTTTGGATCGTTGACCCTATCGATGGAACCAAAGAATTTATAAAACGAAATGGAGAGTTTACGGTGAATATAGCCTTGATAGCTAATCAAAAAACCATCTTGGGTGTTATTTTTGTTCCTGTTACAGGGGATCTTTATTTTTCTACGTTAGCACTAGGTACTTTTAAGGTAAACGTAGATTTAAATAGCTATACTTTAGAAAATATATTAGAAACCGCCCAACAATTACCATTGCAAAGAGAAGACAAAACCTTTACTGTGGTTGCTAGTAGATCGCATATGTCACAAGAAACGGAAGCCTATGTTGATGAAATGAAACAAAAATACGGAACTGTCAATCTAATATCAAAAGGCAGTTCTTTAAAGCTGTGTATGGTCGCTGAAGGACAAGCCGATTGCTATCCTCGTTTTGCACCCACTATGGAATGGGATACGGCCGCAGGACAAGCTATTTGTGAACATGCAGGTTTTCAGGTGATGGATTGGAAAACAAAAGAAAACATGCTCTACAACAGAGAAGAGTTGTTGAATAATTGGTTTTTAGTAAAAAAAAAGATTTAATTTTATGAGTACATTATTAAGTCTTATTGGAAGAAAAAAAAAGTTGTTTTCATTAGACATTCTTAATTTTAAGGATGAATTAATTGAGATAGTTTCATCCTCAAAATTTTTAGTAATAGGAGGTGCGGGTTCAATAGGACAGGCTGTTGTTAAAGAAATTTTCAAGAGAAATCCTCTCAAGTTACATGTTGTTGACATTAGTGAAAACAATTTGGTAGAACTAGTAAGAGATATTAGAAGTTCTTATGGATATATTAACGGTGATTTCCAAACATTCGCTTTAGATATCGGATCTGTCGAGTACGATGCATTTTGGGAAATAGATGGGGACTATGATTATCTACTAAATTTGTCTGCATTAAAACATGTAAGGAGCGAAAAAGATCCTTTTACTCTCATGCGTATGATAAATACAAATATTATCAATACGGATAAAACTTTAGAGCAATCAATTGCAAAAGGAGTTAAGAAATATTTTTGTGTTTCTACGGATAAGGCTGCAAACCCTGTTAATATGATGGGGGCATCTAAACGAATTATGGAAATGTTTATTCATCGAAAAAGTGAGCAAATAGATGTTTCGATGGCCCGTTTTGCGAATGTTGCATTTTCTGATGGTTCTCTGTTACATGGCTTTAATAAGCGTATTGAAAAGAAACAGCCAATTGTTGCGCCAAACGATATTCGTAGGTACTTTGTGATACCAAAAGAGGCAGGAGAACTTTGTTTGATGTCATGTGTTTTTGGAGAGAACAGAGACATATTCTTTCCTAAACTTAGTGCCGATTTAAACCTAATTACTTTTTCTGAAATAGCGGTAAAGTATTTGAAAGAAAAAGGATTAGAACCTTTAATTTGTGAGACTGAGGATGAAGCTCGAACATTTGTGAAATTGGAAAACAAAGGTAAATGGCCTTGTTTGTTTACAAAGAGTGATACCACAGGAGAGAAAGACTTCGAAGAGTTTTTTACTGAAAATGAAACACTAGATATGGAGCGTTTTAATAATCTCGGAGTAATTAAGAATGAATTGAATTTTGATGCAGAAAAATTAGAATTATTTGAAAATGAAATTTATACAATGAAAGCGGATAAAAAATGGAATAAAAATCAAATAGTTAAGCTGTTTTTTAAAATGCTTCCTGACTTTGGTCATAAGGAGACTGGCAAGTATTTAGACTCTAAAATGTAGATCGCACGCTAATATGACTGAGATGAATTTATTCAATTTCTAATTTATGATGCCTAGCATATTAAAATATTACCGATAAAAAGAAGGGTTTATGAAGTTATTGAAATCTTTACAAAATTTATGAGGACAAATTACAATGAAACTTATTTAATTTATATCATCCATTGGACGTAAAAAATAAAATTATTTTTAACACGGCTGTTTTATACACCCGATTAATTATAGGGATGGTTTTGGGCCTATTAACAACTCGCTTGGTTTTAGGTGCTTTAGGCGAAACCAACTATGGTATTTATATGTTAGTTGCTGGTGTTGTGGGTATGCTCAGTATCTTAAACTCAAACATGGCAAATACGTCAATGAGGTACATGGCACATAGTTTAGGTGCTAATGATAAAGAATTATCATTAAAAACTTTCAATACAACGTTGTTTATCCATTTTGGAATTGGTGTAATAGTAATATTTCTAATGGAAATTTGTGGATGGATTATGTTTGAATACTTTTTGAATATACCTGCAGATCGAATATTTGATGCAAAAGTTATTTTCCATTTTATGGTCATTACTTCTTTTGTAACAGTAGTAGCAGTGCCTTATGATGCAGTGATTAATGCACATGAAAATTTAGTCGCTTTATCTTTAGCTGATTTATTGCAAAGTATATTGCATTTGGGCATAGCTATTTACCTTAGCTATAGTGCCAGTAATTTACTAATTCTCTATGGTTTTCTGGTACTTGTTAGTCACATTATTCTAAGAGTTTTAAAACAGTGGTACAGCAAAGTCAATTATACTGAATGTAAAATAAGGTTTAGAGACTATGTAGACATAAAATTGTTAAAGTCTATTTTATCGTTTACTGGTTGGAATTTATTTGGTTCAATGACAGCTTTGGCATCTACTCAGATGCGAGGTGTCTTAATTAATATGTTTTTTGGAGTAAATCTTAATGCGGCTGAGGGCCTTTCTAAAAGTGTAAGCGCTCAAGTTAATGTGGTATCCGTCTCTTTAACACGCGCTATTAATCCGCAACTTATGAAAAGTGAAGGTTCTGGTGATCGCAATAGATTAATTAGTTTTACAATAATAGGAGTTAAGTATTCTGCTTTCCTTTTTGCACTAATTGCAATTCCATTATTGCTAGAAGCTCCCTATTTATTTTCATTGTGGTTAAAAGATGTACCTGATTTTACTGTTGTTTTCTTCCAGCTGATATTAATAAATCAATTGATGGAAAAATTTACTTTTCAAATAGGGAACGCTATAAGAGCTGTTGGAAAAGTAAGGAATTTTAGTGTTATTGAAAGCCTTGTTCCAATTTTAACCATTCCGGTAGCGTATTATTTATTTAGCATAGGGTTTGGGCCAAGATGGATATATATTCTTGGCCTAATTTCAGGATTATTTACTGCTGTAGTCCGACTTTATTTTGGTAAAATTTTAGTCGGAATTAAGATTATTGAATATTTTAAAACTGCAATATTTCCCATCTTGTTTCCTATTATATTGACATTTGCAATATCATTGAGCTTTAAAATTATAATGGAGAAAAGTTTCACCCAGTTTTGTGTTACTATTTTTGTTTCTCTGCTCTCATTGTTGGGGACTTTTTGGTTTTTAGGAATGAACTTAGCTGAAAAAAAAGTTATAAAGAATTTGTTAAAAACGCTAATTTCAAAATTTATTAGCTAGTAATTCTAATGTATGAATAAAAAAATCACAACACCCGTGCTTCTTTTAGTTTTTAATAAACCAGAAAAAACACAACAAGTTTTTGATGTAATAAGACAAGTAAAACCAACAAAATTATATGTTGCAGCCGATGCTCCACGAATAGATAATCTTGCCGATATTGAGTTATGTCAAAAAGTGCGTGATATAGTTTTAAATGTAGATTGGGAGTGCGAAACACATTATCTTTTTCATGAAAAAAATGTAGGTTGTTCAATGGGCGGAAAAACAGCTTGGGATTGGTTCTTTAGTAAAGAGGAAGAAATGATTTTTTTGGAAGATGATGGTGTTGCATCAATAAGCTTCTTTGGGTATTGTCAAGATCTATTAGAGAAATATAGATTTGACACTAGAATTAGTTACATTGGAGGTGTTAATTATGATGTTACTCAAGGAGATGCTACTTATTTCTTTTCACGTTATTCATCCGGAAGCTATGGTATGGCTTCTTGGAAAAGGGTTTATGACTTGTATGAATATAATTTAGAATCATACTATGAAACCGTGAATACAAAACAGTTTAAAACTCGTTTTGTTAATAAATTTTCTTATAAATTTATGAAAACTAAGTTCATACATTACATCAAACGTGGCGGTAATACGTATGATATTCAAATGGTATATTTAATGCATAAATACAATATGTGGTCTATAATACCAAATGTAAATATGGTTACTGATATTGGTTACGACCATGATGCAACTAATAATATTGCTGGACCAGATAGTCCTATTGCAAAGAAATACGGTAATAAAACTCGTGTTGAAATAGATCATATTAAACATCCTTTAGATGTTACGATTGATAAAACATTTGAGAAGATGTATTTTAAACATAGAGTCTTACACGGTGTCTCATGGCAGAAAGCTTGGATAAATTTTTATATTAAACCAGTATTGCTTTCGTTACCTTTTGTGTATTCATTTTATAAGGTATTAAAAAAGTATTTTGGTAAGAACACAATTAATTAAAAAATAGGGACAAATCACATCTTTACTAAAGATAATGTTTCCTGATATTGTCTAAAAATAAAAATACTTAGAGTTTAAAATGTAATTTAAAAGATTTATTAAAATGAGAGTAGCTATATCAGGTGCATCAGGGTTTGTTGGACGGCACATTTGTTCTTTACTTGAATCTCTTGATTCTTATCAAGTGGTTCCGTTAGATATTATTAATGGAATTGACTTAGAGAATAGAGCAGATTGTGATGAAATTGAGGAGTTTGATGTGTTTGTGCATCTTGCTAATTTGTCATTCGTGCCAGCCTCATATGAAAACCCAGAACTTTTTTACAGAACTAATTATTTAACAACTTTAAACGCATTAGAGTTATGTAAAAAATATAAAGCCAAGTTTGTATATGTAAGTTCTTATGTTTACGGACCACCACAATATTTACCGGTTGATGAAAGTCATCCAGTCAACTCCTTCAACCCTTATGCACAAACTAAAGTAATTTGTGAAAGTTTATGTGAAGGTTATCACAGAGATTTCAAAATTCCAGTAATTGTTTTACGACCATTTAATATTTATGGAGCAGGTCAGAGTGGTAATTTGTTGATTCCGGAAATTATTCAGCAACTAAAAGAGGGAAAAACAACAGTTCAGTTAAAAGATGCTAGTCCCAAAAGAGACTATATTAACGTTTTAGATATAGCTTTGTCGTTAAAAGCATGTATAGATACTGGGAATACTGAACACAGAACATACAATCTATGTTCAGGAAAAAGTTACAGTGTACTTGAACTCACAGAAATTGTAAACTCACTACTTAAAACTAAGGTAATGTTTGAGTTTTCCAAAACTGATAGACCAAACGAAGTCAATGATGCTAGAGGATGTAATATGAAAATTTTTAATGAACTGGGTTGGAAACCAAATATGGATTTATTAGATGGTATGAAAGATATCATTGAATATGAAAATTTATAATTATGAAAATTAAAAATTTATTGGCTGTAGTAGCGCATCCTGATGATCTTGAAATGATGGGAGCTGGGTCAATTAGAAAATTTCAAAAAGAGGGAGTTAATGTACATGTAATGATTCTTACAGATGGTTCTTGGATGTCGCCGAATGGTGATGTTATACGTTCTGTTGAAGAGGCGCAAAACGAAATGGAGTTAGCAAGTTCACTTATGCAATATAAGTCATGTGAATTTTTTGATAAAAAAGCGCTTAATTTAGAATTCAGTGATGATTTGGTTTGTGAAATTCTAAATAGAATAGATAAATACAATATTGATACGATTCTTACATCTTGGGATAAGGATACTAATAGAGATCATCGTATTACTGCCGAAATTGTTATGTCTGCCAGTCGACGTGTACCAAATATACTAATGGGTCAGATTAATTATTATATGATACATTTTTTTACACCAAATTTTTATGTTGATATAACAGATGAATGGGAATATAAAATAGAAGCTTTATCATCATTTGAATCGCAATGGAAAAGAACGCAACAAGATTGGACAGAGTTTTTAGATGTTACTTCGCGTTATTACGGAAAAGCCATCGGCGTTAAGCGTGCAGAGGGCTTTATTATCAAAAGAGGTAAATATTAATTATGCGAAATGAGTAAAATAAAAGTTGTTTGGATTTGTCATTTTTCTAATAAAGAAATCCGCGAAAAATTGCCATTAGCGAGTCAGAAACTTAAAAATTCAGTAAAAAGGAAATTAGGTAAAAAAAATGATAATACCTATCGTGATTTTGCACCTTGGATTACGAACTTGACAAAAGATTTTAAAAAGTTTAAAGAGGTAGAACTACATATCGTTGCGCCTCATACAGGTCTAAAAAGAAAAACGACTGAATTTGAAATGGATGGTGTGCACTATCATTTTTTTAAATCGGATGACCGCAGTATTCTTGGGTATTTTAAGAAAAGGCTTGTTAAAAACGACGATGTTAATTTTGAATCTAATCGTATATTAGTGCGTGAATTTATTAAAGAAATTGAGCCCGATATTATAAATTTAATTGGTACAGAAAATCCGTATTATTCAATTACAAGTCTTGATATAAATGATATACCTGTGTATGTGTCTGCACAAACAGTGTATACAAACCCTTTGCGCAGTAAACATAGTTTTGTAGAACAGAAGCGTTGGGATTTAGAGCTAAAAATTCATAAAAAAGAAACTTACTTTGGTTGTGCAGGTAGAATGCATCGAGACTTAATTTTAGACAATAATCCGGATGCGATTATGTTTAAAATGTTTTTTCCGATTGAAAAACCATACTTAGTAAAAGAAATTTCGAAAGAATTTGATTTTGTTTTTTTTGCTGCAGGTGTAAATAATAAAAAAGGTGTTGAAGACGCCATTGATGCGTTTTCAATAGTTAAAAAACAAAAACCAACCACGAGTTTAAATATTGTAGGGGGATGCAGTTCAGATTACAAATTAGTTTTAGAAGAAAAAATTAAGCATTTGAATTTAGAAAATAACATTACTTTTAATGGTTATTTTCCTTTGCATTCTGATATGCATCAACATATAAAGAAAGCGAGATTTGCGTTATTACCAAATAAACTGGATGTTATTTCTGGAACAATAATTGAAGCAATTTTATTAGAGTTACCCCTGGTTACCTATAAAACTTCTGGATCTCCTTATTTAAATAAGGATGGAGAAACCATATTATTGGCTGATATTGGTGATACTGAACGACTAGCAGAAAATATGCTTAGATTGTTAAATGATTCAGCATTGGCAAAACAACTAAAAACAGATGCAAAAGCCTTTGTAGAAAAAGAGTTTGACAACACAACTTCTGCCAAACGTTTGTTAAGTAATTATAAAGCAGTAATAGAACATTATCATCAAAATAGACCAATACCGAATAACCTATTATTTGATTTGGAAGAATTTCCAATCTACTAAAATGTAAAGTTATTATGAAGAGAAATATTCCGCTATTAGATATTATTCATTTTTTAGGTGCTAAAGTTAAAACTGTTTATGGCAATCCTGAAGGGGTTCATATTCGTCATTTGAAAGATCCGAAAAATGTGGACGAATTTACCCTTGATTGGATAAGTGCACAACGCTTAAATAAGCAAGAAATCCTTAATAAATCTAAAGCGCAGGCAATTATTGGAAGTGTGGATTTAAAACTCTCAACTGAATTATTGCAGCAAGGAAAAGTGTTGATTATTGTTGATAATCCAAAACTGGCTCTGGTAACAATAGGAAATGCTTTTTTTGTTGAAAAAATAAAACCAAGTATTCATTCTAAAGCAATTATTCATCCTGAAGCCGAAATAGGCAAAGAGGTGTTTATTGGTGCAAATGCCGTTATAGGCAAATGTAAAATAGGTGATAATACGGTTATTCATCCTTTTGTATCTATTGATGATCATGTTAGAATCGGTAACAATGTTGTGGTTAAGTCAGGTGCTAGACTTGGATATGAAGGATTTGGTTTTGAAAAACAAGCAGATGGTAAGCTTATAAAATTCCCACAATTAGGAAGATTAATAATTGGAGATTTTGTAGAGATAGGAGCAAATACTTGTATTGATAAAGGTGCACTTTCTGATACTGTGATAGGTGAAGGAACAAAAATTAATAATCTATGTCACATTGCTCATAATGTTGTAATAGGTAAAAATGTTATTATCACCGCCCATGTCAATATTTCCGGCTCGTCAACTATCGAGGATAATGTATGGATAGCGCCAAATGCGAGTTTGCGAGGTCATCAAACAATAGGCAAGGCTGCTGTGGTTGGTATGGGGGCTGTAGTCACTAAAAACATAACACCAGGAGAAACTTGGGTAGGGAATCCTGCTAAAAAATTTTAAAATAAATTATATGAATCAGATAATCAAAAGCATTTCTATCTCTATAGATACTACCATTTTAGAAGCTTTAAAAAAAATGGATGCAGCAAAACGTAAGCTGTTAATTGTTACCAAAGATGATAGTATTTTTTGTGGTCTTTTAAGCATTGGTGATATTCAAAGGGCAATCATCAAAGGTGTTGTAATATCTGAACCCATTGTAAAAATTATCAGAGAAGATATAACTGTAGCGAGCAACACAGATGATATTGAAGAATTAAAAGCACGAATGAGAGCGCGCCGGAATGAGTTTATGCCAATTGTTGATGCCGAAAATAAGGTTGTAAAGGTACTTTTCTGGGAAGACTTGTTTGAACAAAAGATCATCAAAAAAGAATTAAATCTCCCAGTAGTAATTATGGCAGGTGGAAAAGGAACACGCTTAAAACCTTTGACCAATGTTATTCCGAAACCACTAATTCCAATTCATAAAAAGACAATTATTGAGGATATTATGGATCGTTTTGTAGATTTTGGTTGCAATGATTTTTACCTATCCGTGAACTATAAGGCAGATATGATTAAATATTACCTGCAAGAGTTAAATAATCCTCAATATAATCTTGCATACTTTCAAGAAGCCAAGCCACTGGGGACAGCGGGAAGTTTGACATTATTAAAAGATAAAATTAATCAAACTTTCTTCGTGAGTAATTGTGATATTTTGGTAGATGACAGTTATGAAGAGATTCTTAAATACCATAAAGAGCATCAAAATGAAATTACAATTGTTGCCGCTTTAAAAGATTTTTCTATTCCTTATGGCACTCTAGAAACTTCAGAGGAGGGGTTTTTAACTAGTATAAGTGAAAAGCCAAATTTTAATTTTAAAATTAACACGGGTATGTATATTGTAGAACCTCATTTGCTAGATGAAATTCCGCAAGATACTTTTTATCACATTACGCATTTGATAGAAAAAATTATATCTCGTAGTGGAAAGGTAGGCGTTTTTCCAATCACAGAGGGGAGTTGGTCAGATATTGGCACATGGAATGAGTACCTGAACGCGATTGTAAGGTAATGATAAAGTTAAATAAATTACAAATTTTTAGCATTGTAATGATGTTTCTCTTTTCGTCAATGTTTTCATCATTATTTCGTTTTTTACCCGTCCCGTTAAGCTCATTTAGATTTTATGAAGCTTTAATGTTACTGGTTATACTTCTGCAGTTTTCCAAATTTTTTCTAACCCAATACTTTTGGATTGTCATACTGTTTATACTCGTATTTAGTTTTGGGTATTTTACAATTTGGGAAGAGATAAGAGATTATGAGGCAATAGATAGCTATGGCTTTAATTTTGTGTCAAAACATTTCGAGCCCTTATTACTTGGGGCTGTGTCTGTCTTTTTTATATCAAAGGTTAAAAGGGATGAGACATTCAGATTGCCAGTGAGGTTTTTTGTCCCCATTATGTTAATATGCTCATTTATTTATTTTATTTTATTTTCTGACGCTCTAAACTTCGCTAGAGGTGCTTTCGCGAGACAAGGGGGGGGTGTTGCAAGAACTACAGATATCTTAGGATATGATTTTATTTATAGCATCGCTTTCATAGCTCCAATATTTGCTTTTTTGTATGAAAAATTTAAAGAGTCTAGAAAAAAAAAGATAGTATTAATTACAGTTATTATAGTGTATTTTTTCTGTATTATTAAGTCGGGTTATGCCACTGCTTTAATAACTGCCTTCTTGTTTTTTTTAATTGCATTGATTACGAAAGGCAACATTATAAAATATAGAAAAACAATTATTGCTATAAGCCTCGTTGTTTTTTTAATTCCAATAGAATTTATTGCTGATTTATTTTATGGTATCTCATCATTTATTCCTCAAGATTATATCGCAACAAAATTTAATGACTTGGGTGATTTATTCTCCGCAGGTGAGTTTACTACCTCAGGTGGCGATGGTTATCTTGCAAAAGATAGGTTTTCTAAAATAGAACCGCTAAAAGTTTCATTTTTTTCAAATCCATACATCGGAGGAGGTATTAATACAGGACACCATTTTTGGCTAGATACGGCTTCATTATTTGGTTTATTGGGTATTTTTATTTGGATTTTAGTGTTTAGTGTATTGATAAAGGGGGTGCTCAGCAACGTCCAAGATGATTTTAGGCCTTACCTAAAACTTTGTTTTCTATCTTTTATATTGGTTGCTTTTATCAAGGGTGGTACAATAGTTATCAAATCTATACTTATCTTATTTTTATTTGCTCCTTTAGTACCTTATATGTTTAAATTAGATGTACCTGCTGAAGAAAATCAATAATCTACTAAAATAGAATAATGAAAGTCAAAATTATAATAAATAACAACCCTTTTTTTACCCCTTCGGCATCCGCTAATAGATGGTTAACGTTAATTGAAGGATTATCTGAGTTAGGAGCTTCTGTAGAAATTGTGGTCATAGGAAATTTCCAAAGTATTGCTGAAAAAGACAAATATCAAACAGTTTCAAATGTCAATGGAATAGAAATTAAATATTTGACTTCAAAAGTAGTTAGCAGCCTTTGGCAACGAAGATATTACAATTACATCGGTAAGTATATTCAGGCGCTGCTGGTTAACAAAAGGTTAAAAAAAGAAGTTGAATCCTTCAATGGCATATTATGGACAGAAAATGATTTGATGATATGGAAAATGGTTTCAGCTATATCGGATAAATCATTCAAACTTATCAGTGAAATGAGTGAGTTTTTAGATATTTATCAATACAACAAAGGAAATGCCTTACAGAGAAGAAAGGCAGGGGCAAAACAGGCTTATTTTGAAAACACCTATCTCTACAAATTGGATGGATTCGTTTTGATGACAAAAACATTGATGAAGCATTACAGTACTTTTAGTAAGCATCCACCATTATTGCATCTCCCGATGACGGTAGATTTGGAACGTTTTCAAAAGCAAGAAAAAGCACTTACTGAATTCAAACAGCCTTATGTTGCCTTTGTGGGGGTGATGAATGACGCTAAGGATGGTGTAAATATTCTAATAGAAGCATTTCATCAAATTTCTAAAGACCATCCAAATTTGAATTTGTATTTAGTGGGTGGATGGAATTATGACACACCAGCGCACCAAAAACGCATCAAAGAATTAAATTTAGAAGATCGTATTCATTGGACGGGCACATATCCACGAAATAGTATACCAGCAATTATTGGCAATGCAAAGTTATTAGCACTGCCAAGACCAGATTCTAAACAAGCACAAGGCGGTTTTCCTACAAAATTAGGAGAATATTTAGCAACAGGCGTTCCTGTTTGCGCCACAACGGTTGGTGAAATACCAGATTATTTGGAAAATCATAAATCGGTGTTCTTTGCAAAACCAGGTTCGGTAGATTCCTTTGCACTAGCCATGCAGTATGCATTAAAAGATACTGTTGAGGCAAATAAAGTTGGCGAACAAGGTAAAAATGTTGCTGAAGTACATTTTAATAAAAACAAACAGAGTAAAACTCTGTATAACTTTTTAAACGAATTGTAAGATGAAAATAAAAAATAAAACACTCTTAATAACAGGAGGCACCGGTTCTTTCGGAAACGCAGTACTAAACCGCTTTTTACATACAGATCATTTTTCTGAAATACGTATATTTTCTCGAGATGAAAAGAAACAAGATGACATGCGTACGGCATTAAAAAATGAAAAATTAAAGTTTTACATAGGGGATGTGCGTGATTATAATAGCATTGAGAAAGCGATGCGTGGTGTAGATTATGTTTTTCACGCAGCAGCTTTAAAACAAGTGCCGTCATGTGAGTTTTTTCCACTGGAAGCAACAAAAACAAACGTGTTTGGAACACAAAATGTGATCGATGCAGCTGAGTATAATAAGGTGTCTAAAGTAATTTGTTTGAGTACAGATAAAGCTGCTTACCCAATAAATGCAATGGGGATCTCAAAAGCGTTGATGGAAAAAGTAGCGGTTGCTGCTGCACGAAATTGTACGAATACAACGGTTTGTTTAACACGTTATGGTAATGTAATGGCATCTCGTGGTTCAGTAATACCTTTGTTCTTAAATCAAATTAAGAATAAGGAGACAATAACAATAACAGATCCAAAGATGACACGTTTTTTAATGTCATTGGATGAAGCTGTTGAATTAGTGCTCTTTGCCTTTGAACACGGAAATCAAGGTGATTTATTTGTGAACAAAGCACCTGCAGGTACCATTGGTGACTTGGCACAAGCGCTAAAAGAAATATTTCATTCAGATAATGAAGTGAAGATTATTGGTACACGTCACGGAGAGAAATTATATGAGACACTCTGTACACGTGAGGAAATGGTAAAAGCAGAAGACATGGATGCGTTTTATCGCATACCAGCTGATAATAGAGATCTAAATTATGCACGGTATTTTTCTGAAGGAGAAGAAAATGTTGCAGAAATTGAAGATTATCATTCTCACAATACAGAACAGCATGATGTAGAAGGAATGAAAAAATTATTGTTAGAAATAGATGTTGTTAAAGAAGCATTAGATCAAAAAAAATAAAGTATGTTAACAATAGGCATAACAGGACAAAATGGTTTTGTAGGACAACACTTATACAACGGATTAGGTTTGATTACAGAATCTTATAAGTTGATTGATTTTAGAAAAGTTTTTTTTGAAAAAGAGCAAGAATTAGATGCTTTTGTTTCACAATGCGATGTAATTGTGCATTTAGCTGCGATGAATAGACATTCTGACCCTGAAGTAATTTACAATACTAATATTCAATTGGTAAAAAGTTTGGTCGCTTCACTTGAAAGAACAAATTCATCTGCACATATAATTATGTCTTCCTCTTCACAAGAAGAAAAGGACAATTTATATGGAAAGTCAAAGAAAGTAGGGCGTAAATTTTTTTTAAACTGGGAAAATAATTCAAAAGGGACATTTTCGGGATTAATTATACCCAATGTTTTTGGACCTTTCGGAAAACCGAATTACAACTCCGTAATCGCTACTTTTTGTCATAAAATTACTATTGGTGAAAAACCGGAAATTCACGTAGATGGAACTGTAAGCTTGATTTATGTTGGAGAATTGGTTCAAGAAATTTTAAATGTTATAGAAAAAGGAACATCTAATAAGAAGTTGACAATTGCAGCAACTTCTCATACCAAAGTTTCCGAAATTTTAACATTACTAAACGCATATAAAAGTCAATATCAAGACAACGGAGAAATACCGACGATAAATTCAACATTTGAATTGAATTTATTTAATACATTTCGTTGTTATATGGATGTTAAAAATCATTTTCCTGTAAAGTTCACCAAACATACAGATCCTAGAGGTTCATTTGTAGAGATAATTCGTTTAGGGATTGGAGGCCAAGTTTCTTTTTCTACGACAGTACCTGGAATTACAAGAGGGAATCATTTTCATACACGAAAAATTGAACGATTTGCAGTAATTAAAGGAAAAGCCTTAATTCAATTAAGAAAAATAGGAACAGATGAAGTTTTAGATTTTTATTTAGATGGAGATGAGCCAGCTTACGTAGATATGCCAATTTGGTATACACATAATATAAAAAATATTGGAGAAGAGGTTTTGTATACTAACTTTTGGATAAATGAACCTTACAATCCAGAAGATGCTGACACCTATTTTGTGGAAGTATAAAACCCTAATTATATTATTTAACGATGAATAGATATATAAAATGAAACCTGAACTAATAAAAGGAGGATGTCATACCGATAATCGAGGAAATATTAGATTCAATAATGATTTTGATGCATCAGATATAAAACGCATTTACACGATTGAAAATGACAGTACTAGTTTCGTAAGAGCTTGGCAAGGGCACGCTATTGAAAGACGCTGGTTCTCTGTTGTTAAAGGGAGTTTTGAAATAAAATTAATTAAAATAGACAATTGGAAAAACCCAAAAAAAAATGGAGAAGTTTTTTCTATAATGCTTAATGAGAAGAATTTTGATACTTTATGTGTGCCAAAAGGGTATGTAAATAGCATCCGAGCATTGGAAGAAAATTCTAAACTAATGGCGATGTCAGATTACATACTGGGAGCAATTAAAGATGAGTTCAGATTTGATTCAAATTATTTTACACTATAATATTTAAAGTACTATGAAAAAATTAAAAGTTGTTACCGTTGTTGGTACCCGTCCAGAAATTATTAGATTATCACGTGTAATATGTGCTTTAGATGTTTCTGCTGCTATTGAACATATTTTAGTTCACACAGGTCAAAACTATGATTACGAATTGAATGAAGTGTTTTTCGAAGATTTAGGAATTCGTAAACCAAATCATTTTTTAAATGCGGCTGGTACAAATGCAACCACAACTGCTGGTCAAATCTTGATAAATATTGATGCCGTATTAGAGGAAATCAAACCCAATGCGTTTTTAGTTTTAGGAGATACTAATTCATGTTTATGTGCTATTGCAGCCAAGAAAAGAAAGATTCCAATTTTCCATATGGAAGCTGGAAATAGATGTTTTGACCAGCGTGTTCCTGAAGAAACAAATCGTAAAATTGTAGATCATACTGCTGATATTAACATGACTTATTCTGATATTGCTCGTGAATATTTATTGAGAGAAGGTCTGTCTGCAGACAGAATCATAAAAACGGGCTCTCCAATGTTCGAAGTGCTACATCACTATTTGCCAGAAATAAAAAAATCAAAAGTACTGCAGAAATTAAAACTTGAAAAAGGAAAGTACTTTGTTGTTTCTGCGCACCGAGAAGAAAATATAAGTTCAGATAAGAATTTTAGAGATCTTATGGAAAGCCTAAATAATATTGCCGAGAAATATAGGTGCCCTGTAATTGTTTCTACACATCCGCGTACTAGAAATATGATAGAGAAGAAACAAATTAAAACACATGCTGGAATTCAGTTTTTAAAACCTCTTGGTTTTCATGATTACAATGCATTGCAGATAAATTCTCATACTGTCTTGTCAGATTCAGGAACTATAGGAGAAGAATCCTCAATACTGAATTTCAGAGCCTTGAATATTCGTCAAGCGCATGAAAGACCTGAAGCAATGGAAGAAGCATCTGTTATGATGATAGGTTTGAACTCAGAAAGAATACTGCAAGGACTGGTTCAATTAGAAAAACAGAAAATAGATAAAGAGCGAAATTTCAGACAAGTAGCAGATTATAGTATGCCTAACGTATCTGAAAAGGTAGTACGGATTATTTTGAGTTATACAGATTATATCAATCGTGTTGTTTGGAGTAAATAATTCTTATTAAAAAATAATAGAACTAAAATGAATAATTCTTTAAAATCTAGTTTGGGTAGGAATATTACAAACGCGAAAGGTTGGCGTACCAATCGTAAAATTGTTGTTTTTGAAAGCGATGATTGGGGAAGTATTCGAATGCCAAATAAGAAAACGTTAAATGATTTTTCAAAATTTGGTTATGACCTGAGCAAAAACCCATATTGTCTTAATGACACATTAGCGGATACTGAAGATTTGACCGAACTTTTTACAGTTTTAAGATCATGTCGAAACGAACGTAAACAACATCCTAAATTCACCTTTAATACCGTTATGGCAAATCCTTTGTTTAATGATATTAAAGCCTCAGGCTATTTAGAATATTTTTACGAAGCTTTCCCTGAAACCTTAAAGCGGTATTATCCGAACGACAATGTTTTTGAACTCTGGGAACAAGGAAGAAACGAAAAGTTAATGCAACCTCAGTTTCACGGTCGCGAACATGTAAATGTTTATAGTTGGCTGCGTAAACTAAAAGAAGGAAATAAGCCTCTTTTAGATGCGTTTGATCTGGGGTTCTGGGGTATTCCGAAGGCTCTATATGGCGCAAATAGCAACAATATTCAAGCATCTTTTGGATCGGGTGATCCAATGAGATTAAATTTTTTTAAAGAAAATATTTGTGAAGGTTTAAAATTATTTGAGGATATATTCAATTTTAAATCAAAAACCTTTATCGCAAATAATTACACCTTTCCTGAAAGTCTTCATTTGTTTTTGAGAGAAAACGGTGTAATTGGTATTCAAGGCATGAAAAAACAGAAGTTTCCTCAACAAAATGGAACAATAATCACAAAGAATATTTGTACAGGTAAACAAAATCAGTTCCATCAAAAATATACCGTTCGCAATGCAGTTTTTGAACCTTCACAAATGTCTAAAAGTTTTGATAATGTAAAACACTGTTTAAGGCAGATTGACAACGCCTTTTTCTGGAAAAAACCAGCAATAATTACTAGTCATAGATTAAATTTTATTGGTGGTATTAATAAAGAGAATAGGTTGCGTAACTTGATTATGTTAAAAGAGGTACTAAACCAAATAACCAGAAAATGGCCCGAAGTAGAATTTTTATCAAGTGACGAATTAGTTGATGTCATAAGCTAATTATTATCAGTTAGTTATTAAGAAATCAATTTTAGATGTTGTCATTTAAAATTTAAAATTATTTATGAAAGATACAAGTATTTAAGTTTTGTATATATCTGGAAATGGCCACTCTGGGTCAACTCTTTTGGATATTATTACAGAAAAATATAACATAATAATTTCAGACATTAATAAGAATAACATATTAAATAAATACTTTAATCTGTTAAAATTAGATATCGATTACCATATAAAAAGAAAGATAAGACAATTGAAAAAGAGAAGTAACAGTTAGATAATTTTAATTAATACCAAAGATTTGGTTTAAAAGAAATGATTATAAAAGTTGACATTTGAGGTTCTGTAAGTTAGAGGTTGTGTTATTAGGTAGGTGTTTATGAAAGATATTAATTATAAATTAGTTTGTGTAATCCCCTCTCTATCTCTTGGCGGTATGGAGCGAGTGATGAGTTTGTTGTTAAATAAGTTTTCTAAAAAGAATGTGGAATTACATTTAATTCTATTTGGGAAAAGTAGAGAGATAAAATATAGTATTCCTGAGCATATTATTGTTCATTCTCCTTCATTTTCTTATTCAGAATCAAATAGGTTTATTTTTACCTTAAAGACGATTGTGTATATAAGAAAGGAAATAAAAATGATTAAACCTGATTCAATTTTAAGTTTTGGGGAGTATTGGAACAACTTGGTACTTTTATCACTATTGATGCTAAAACATCCTGTTTATATCTCTGATAGAAGCCAGCCAAATAAAGATCTTGGAAAACTTCAGAACAGACTAAGGGATTGTTTGTATCCAAAAGCATCAGGTTATATAGCTCAAACAATAAAAGCAAGTGAAATTGCATCAAAAAACAAATGGAATTCGAATATTACTGTTATTGGAAACCCAATTATGCAAAATTCAGTTCAAGATGTAGACAGGAGAGAGAATATTATATTGACTGTTGGAAGATTGATAACAACGAAGCATATAGATGAATTAATAGATATCTTTGATATTATCAATAATAAAGATTGGAAACTTGTTGTCGTTGGAGGAAATTCTAAAAAGCTTAATTTATTGGAAGAATATAGATATTTGGTTACCAAATTAGGACTAAAGGATCAGGTACAATTGGTTGGGACTCAGTCTAACCTAGAGGATTATTATAGAAAAGCAAAAATATTCGCATTTACATCTAGTTCAGAAGGTTTTCCTAATGCGTTAGGCGAAGCCATGTCTTTCGGTTTGCCAGTTATTGCTTATAATTGCACCGCGGGGCCATCAGATCTTATTACTGATGGAGAGAATGGTTTTTTAATCGAAGAGCGTGACAAAAACTCTTATGTGGAAAAGTTGAATTTATTAATTGAAAATTCAGACTTAAGGAATAGTCTAGGTGTTAATTCTTTGGTGAAAGTTAACGACTTTAATGTAGATAAGATAGCAAATAAATTTTATGAATTTATTATGAATAACTAAATAAGACATTATAAATGTTAAATATATTATTTAATTCTACTAAAATTAGCAGTTAATGATTAGTCGAAAGTGTTTACTTTTGCGATAAAAAAATGGAATGACGAATAAAAAACCAGATAAATTAAGAATATTAGTTAATGGAACAACTTTAGTAATTGGTGGAGGTATTCAAGTTGGAATTACCTTTGTTGAATTTGCGTTCAAAAGTTATTTGGATAAATTTGAGTTCCTATTTGTGGTGTCTAAACAAATATATGATACTTTATCTCCATCGATACAAACAGAAAAAAACGTTATTGCATTTAATGTTTCTCCAGCTGCTATATTTAAAGGAAAAGAAACAAGAAAATCAATAAAAAAATTAGAAAGAGATTTTCAACCAGATTTGGTTTACTCCATTGGTTTTCCGTCATATATAAGATTTAAGTCTTCCGAGGTAGGTAGGTATACTAATGGTTGGGAAATCAATCCTCCTCCATTACCATGGCATACAGTAGAATTAAGAAGGAAGCCCAAAATTTACTTAGGAATAAAATACAGGTTACTGTGGGCTAGTAATGCAACTTTTTTTGAAACACAAACCAAAGCAGCTAAGTTAGGGATCATTAAAAAATTAGGTGTGGGAAATGACAAAGTCAAAGTAATCCCTAATTCACCAAATCCAATATTTACTAATATAGATGAGCCTTTTCATTTCGACCAAAGTCAAACCATAAAAATATTTTGTTTATCTGCTGCCTATAAACATAAAAATTTGGAGATAATACCAGAGGTTGCTCATTATTTAAAAACGAAATACTCAATAAAAACAGAATTTGTCTTAACCTTACCAAAAGGAAACTCAATTTTAGAATTTATTGAATCGAAAGCAGAAGATTTGGATGTTGAGGACAGTATTGTAAATGTTGGTAAAATTAATTTAACTACTTGCTTAGAGTGGTATAAAAACACGCATATAGTGTTTATGCCAACACTATTTGAAATATTTTCAGCAACATATGTCGAGGCTATGGCTATGAGAAGACCTATTATTGCTACAGATCTTGAGTTTGCTACAGGTGTATGTGGTAATGCAGCATTATATTATAAATCAAACTCAGCTGAAGCTGCTGCAGACGTAATTGCTCAATTAATTTTGGATAAAGATTTGCAGTCCAAATTAATAAACAATGGGATAGAGAGATTAGCTTATTATCCTAATCCTGATGAAAAATATAAAATTTCTTTTGATTGGTTAGAAAAATTAGCACAAACGTCAAGGGATAAAAATAGAATTTAAAAGTAAATATATATATAACATGAGACCATATCAAATATGTACAGAAACAATAATGGATACGAGTGACCCTAATATTGTTTTTGATGAAAATGGAAAAAGCGATTATTATTATAACTTTCAAAAACAAATTTCACCCAATTGGCATACAGACCAAAAAGGTTACGATGAGTTAATGAAAACTGCAGCGTTAATAAAAAATGAAGGTAAAGGAAAGGATTTTGACTGTATAATAGGTATAAGTGGAGGTTTAGATAGTTCTTATACGGCTTACATAGCTAAAGAAATCATGGGAGTTAGACCATTGTTATTTCATGTTGATGCAGGTTGGAATACGGATAAAGCAGTTGGTAATATTGAAAAGTTATGCAAGGGACTAGATATTGAATTATATACAGAGGTAATTAATTGGGAAGAAATGAAAGATTTACAAGTAGCATACTTTAAATCACAAATTCCTGGGCAAGATGCACCTCAAGATATTGCTTTCTTTTCAGGAATGTATAAATTTGCTCGTGAAAATAAAATTAAATATGTTCTTACTGGTGCTAATTACTCAACGGAATGTTGTAAAGAGCCTTCTGAATGGGGAGGGATGCCAGGGATTGATAAAACGATGGTTAAGGGAATTCACAATAAGTTTGGAAAAATTAAACTTAAATCTTTCCCCATAATTGATATTTTAGAATACAAAATAGTCTATCCATATCTTTTAGGAATGAAAGTTTTTAAACCACTAAACTTAGTCCCATTTATCAAAGATGATGCTGAGAATTTATTATTAGAAAAATTTGGATGGGAAAAATTTAAGCATAAACATCATGAATCCCGTTTCACGCGTTTTTATGAGGATTATTGGTTGCCTAGAAAATTTGGATTCGAAAAAAGAAGAGCGCATTTTTCTAGTTTAATCCTAACGAATCAGATGACGCGAAACCAGGCATTAGAGCGCATCAGCAAGCCAGAATTAGATGAACAAACTTTAAATAACGAGTTTGAGTATGTAGCACATAAACTTGATCTTACAGTTAAAGAGTTAACTGAAATATTCGAAGGAAAAAATAAAACCTATCACAGTTACAAGAACAAAAGATGGTTACTTAACATTGGGGCTAAAGTTTTAATGATTTTTGGGAATGAAAAAAGACTAATGAAATGATTGGTATAATTGATTATGGATTAGGAAACATACGAGCTTTCGAAAATATATATCGAAAACTACATATACCAGTAAAGATTTTGACTAAAGAGGATCAGTTTTCCGATGTTACAAAGCTAATACTTCCGGGAGTTGGAGCCTTTGATCATGCAATGAAAACTTTTAATTCTTCAGGGTTACGAGAGATTTCAGAGAAGTTAATATTTGAAAAAGGCATACCTGTACTTGGTATTTGTGTAGGAATGCAAATGTTAGCTTCAAAAAGTGATGAAGGTAAATTAGATGGATTAGGTTGGGTAGATGGTGAGGTTAAAAAATTTGATGAATCTAAAATCCAATTTGATACGCACCTTCCACATATGGGGTGGAATGATGTAAAAGTGGATACTAATTCATTAATATTTAGTGATTTTCCAGCTAATCCTAAGTTCTATTTCTTACATTCATATTACTTTAAGAGTGAAAAAAATGAGAATCACATTGCCGAATCAGAATATGGCATTACATTCACTTGTGCAGTAAATTCTAATAATGTTTATGGTGTACAATTTCATCCTGAAAAAAGCCATCAATATGGAATTCAATTGTTAGAAAATTTTGCTAAAATAAATTCATAAATGTTAAGACCTAGAATTATTCCTTGTCTGTTAATTCAGCAGAAAGGACTTGTAAAGACAGTAAATTTTAAAAGTCCAAAATACGTTGGTGATCCAATTAATGCTGTTCGAATTTTTAATGAAAAGCAATGTGATGAATTAATGATTATTGATATTGATGCAACAGCAAACAAAGAGGAACCCAACTTTAAATTAATCGAAAAATTGGCGTCTGAATGTAGAATGCCAATATGTTATGGTGGTGGTATAAAAACATTGGTACAAGCTCAGAAAATATTTTCTTTAGGAATTGAGAAAATAGCATTAAGCTCTGCAGCAATAGAAAACCCTAATCTGATTTCAGATATTTCAGAGTGTGTTGGAAGTCAGAGTGTTGTAGTTGTTTTGGATGTTAGAAAGAAATTATTTGGAGGTTATGAAGTTTTTATAAACAACGGTAAAAAGGGAACAGGTAAAAATCCCTTTGAATTGGTTTCAATTTTCCAAAAATTAGGCGCTGGAGAAATCGTAATTAATTCGATTGATCAAGATGGACAAATGAAAGGGTATGATATTCCTTTGGCAGAAAAAATAAGAAAAGAAACATCTCTTCCTATGACAATATTGGGCGGAGCAGGGAGATTGGAAGATATAGGTCAATTAATAAAAAAATTCGGAATTGTTGGAGCTGCTGCCGGAAGTCTTTTTGTATTTCGTGGAGTTTACAAAGCAGTGCTCATAAATTATCCTACTCCGGAAGGAAAAGACTTATTAATTAGAGCTAGTTTTGATTTGTAAGACAAAGATAACTTCTAAACGGATAAAATCCATTTTATTCTTACCTTATTTTTAATTACAAAGAAGTGAACCTTCAGGGAATTACAGATCTATTGCTAGCAATGATGAAAAAATATTAATAGCTTACCTAAATATAACCAATTAAATTAACCAAAGTTGGACTTGAAACTTCATGAAATATATAAAGCATGATAGCAATCAGTACAAGTATTTTATATACTAATTAATAACCTTACTCCCAATTATACGATGCGTGTATTATTCTTAATGTTTGCCTTTCCTGATATGAATAAATCTTTTAACATGTATACCGCAATGGTAGATATGTTTAATAAACACAAACATACGGTTACGGTAGTGGCGCCTGGTTCTAATTTAGATAAATCAACAATTACAACAGAAAAAGGAATTGAAATATTAAGAGTTAAAACCTTACCTATTAAAAATGTTTCTAACATTCGTAAAGGAATTGGTAATTTATTAATTCCTTATCAATACCAAAAAGAGATAAATAATTTTTATAAGGACCGTAAATTTGATGTTATTATTTTGACAACTCCACCAATAACTCTAGGTAGTTTGGCTGCAAATTTAAAGAAGAAACACGATGCTCAAGTGTACTTGATCTTGAGAGATATATTCCCTCAAAACGCTGTTGATTTGGGGTTTATAAAAAAAGACAGTTTGTTACATAAGTTATTTAAAGCTATGGAAATAAAATTGTATACTACTGCAGACAATATAGGCTGTATGTCACAGGAAAATATTCTTTTTGTTAAAAAGAACTCTGATGTACCGGATCATAAATTGCACATACTTAGAAATTGGCAATATCTAAATTCAGATGTTGATATAAATACTATTAGGGAAAAATATAATTTAGCAAACAAATTTGTTGTTGTATTTGGTGGCAACATGGGGAAACCGCAACAATTAGAGAATGTAATAGAATTAGCGAATAGATGTAAAGACAATTCTGAAATTGTATTTATTCTTTTAGGTGAAGGTGTAATGATGGAGAGAATAAAAAAAGAAGTTAAAATTAAAGATTTAAAAAATATTCATATTCATGGTGCTATACCAAAAATGGAATACCAAAGCCTTATTAAGGCTTCAGATATTGGTTTAATATCGCTACATGCAGATTTTACGATCCCGAACATACCTAGTAAAGCACTAGATTATTGGAACGTTGGTATTCCTATTTTAGGCAGTTTAGATAAAGCAACTGATTTTGGAGAGATTCTTGACGAAACGCAAACTGGTTTGTGGGCATACTCAGGAGAGCACTTAAAGCTATATGAAAATTTGATGAAATTATTTCAAGACACCAAATTAAGGGGTACAATGTCTGATAACGGGAGGTTATATTTCAAAAAATACTTAACCCCTGAAATTGCTTACGATAAAATAATAGAAAAATTATGAGTATTAAACATCAAATAAAAAATCATATAAAAAATATATCAGGTTGGCGCACCAATCGTAAGATAGTAATATTCTCGGTTGATGATTATGGCAATGTAAGACTTGATTCTAAAACAGCATTGAATAATTTAAAACAGGAACAAATTCCTTTCTGTTCTCATTTTGATCTTTTTGATACGTTAGAAACTAGAAAAGATTTAGAAGACTTATATGAGGTCTTGTCATCAGTAAAGGACAAACACAGCAAACCAGCTGTTTTTACACCCTATTCAATGTCCTGTAATATTGATTTTGAAAGTATGGCTGCTAATAATTATTCTGAATATGTTTACGAATTAATTCCAAAAACTTTTGAGAAATTATCTTTAAAAGATCCTGTTTCTTATGCAGGCGCTTGGGACCTATGGCAAGA
>Ga0114915_1000185_pt1 | contig 29482 bp, 30 predicted proteins | sample MalvirAntarct_55_FD_87288 | JGI IMG/M metagenome (GOLD analysis project Ga0114915, IMG submission 87288) | Marine viral communities from the Global Malaspina Expedition - Malaspina viral metaG Antarct_55 | ecosystem: Environmental > Aquatic > Marine > Oceanic | place: South Georgia Island...
AGGCTACTTAGTCGCATAAACAATCGGGCGAAATAACCCACCATAAACGAGGAAATACTAATGGCAACATTAACAGTAACAGTAGAATTAACAGACACCGAACAAGCAGTTATGCTCAACGATCTAACTAGCATCAACGATTGGGTGCAAGGCGCAGTCACAGGCAAGAAGAACAATTGCTGGAAACGTATGCAACAGGAGTGGACGACTAAGCTAATGAATGACGATAGCTTTACAGACCCTATCCCAAGCAACCAAGCAGACTTTGTGGCTCTGGTTACAGCCCGTGAAGACTACAGCACTCGCACAGAACGTGACGCAGCCTCAGCATTACCAGAATAGGAGAGTAGAATGAGCAAGGCAAGAAACTTATCCCTACTCAGCACAGTAGAGGCTGGTGCTACAACAGACCAGACTAAGGCTGACCTTAACGCTATTGGTGTTAATAGTGGTCGTAAGAACATCATTATTAATGGTGGTATGCAAGTTAGTCAGCGAGGCTCATCCAGTACATCTGATGTAGATTCTACATATAGAGCAGACCGCTGGATAACTAGAGATTATGGAGGCATTGGGGGCTATACTTATACTCATGAAAGTAATGGCCCAATCGGTGAAGGCTTCCATAAATCATTAAAGCTACAAGTATCTACTATAGCAGAGACTGAGGGTAATTATGCTTATGGCATTGAACAACGTATAGAAGGGTGGAATGGCTTCCCCTCGGACATCGGCACAGCAGGTTCTAAAAGTCTTACAGCTAGTTTTTGGGTAAAGTCGTCTGTTGCAGGGGTGTATTGCTTTAGTCTAAGAGCATCCAGCGCCTTAATATCTTTCGTGTCTGAGTACACTCTAGCAGCCAATACTTGGACTAAAGTAGTGAAGACAATACCACCCTACACGACAGCTTTTAGCATAAATGCAGAGGCAGGGATAGCATTTTATATGTCGCCTATAATGCTAGCTAAACAAACTTCCAAAAACACATCTACCACTGACGCATGGGTTACAGGGAACTATGTGACTACAGCTAACCAAGTTAACTGGATGGCCAGTACAAGCAACACTGTCAATGTCACAGGAGTACAACTAGAACTAGGCTCAACCGCCACTGACTTTGAACACCGAAGCTATGGTGAAGAGTTGTCGTTGTGTCAGAGGTATTATTGGCAGGGTGGATTATCTAACGGACGAGGTGTTAGGTATGCGTATTCTACTGCGGGGTCTAATAGATCGGCAGGGCATGTCACGTTCCCTTCAACTATGAGGACTACCCCTACTATGACCATAGTAACAACACCTACTTATAATAACTGCTCACATAACTCCTTTGGTTACACAACTGCCGATGGATTTAGTCAAGCTGTTACAGTAGTAGGCACAAGCATGTACCGAGCCTACTATGGTGTATATGCAGCAGACGCGGAGCTATAACACATGACCATTACAACAGTAAAACTACAAAACTCTGGCTGGTTAGTCAACGGCACTATGTCAGTACCCAACGACCCTGCTAACCGAGACTGCGCTGACGTACTACAGTGGATAGCAGAGGGTAACACTCCTGCTCCTGAGTTTACTGATGCTGAGATAGCAGCTAATGCCCAAGCAGAGACTAACGCAACTCACCAAGCTTACCTAGACAGCACCGATTGGTACGTCACTCGTCATGCTGAGACAGCAGTAGCAGTGCCAGAAGCTATAACTTTAGCTAGAGCAACAGCTAGGGCGGCTATAGTATGAGCATAACCTACAGAGGTGAAACATTCGCTGGCTACAACAAGCCTAAGGCATCTAGCAGTGGGGGTAAATCCCATGTGGTCTTGATAAAAGACAATGGGAAAGACAGGATGATTCGCTTTGGAGAACAAGGTGCTTCAACTGCTGGTGCACCTAAAGCAGGTGAGTCGGATGCTATGAAAGCTAAACGTAAATCATTTAAAGCCCGGCATCGTAAAAACATTGCTAAGGGTAAAACAAGTGCAGCTTACTGGGCTGATAAAGTGAAATGGTAGGGGGTCTTAATGTCCTTAGTTGAAAACATAAGGAAGAAAAAGAAGCGTATTAAAAATGGTTCTAATGAAAAAATGAACACTAAGAAAAACTCAACAGTAAGCAAGTCAGCTTATGCCGATATGAAAAACAAATGGGGGAAGAAGTAATGATGTATGGTCAAAACAACAAGCCAAAGGTTCCTAAAAAAGCAGCTACTAAGGTATCTCCAAGTCGACAAAAAGCTAAGAGTCCTGTTAAGTCTACAGCAAAATCAACTAGAGGTTATAAGTAATGAAAGGTGTTAAGCATTATCTAAAGAATGGCACAGAGTACACAGGTGCTACACATAAGACAGGCAAGATGGCAATGACAGGTGCTAAGCACACTGCATCTAGTAAACCGTTAGTTCACATGAAAGACTTGTCTGCTTCTGTGAAAAAGAAAATGAAGTAATGTGGTCTATTGTAATAGCCACTATGCTTTCAGTAAGTGCAGAACCTGCAATACCTGTCGTAGTGGCTAGTTACAAAACTTTAAAAGAGTGCAGGTTAGAGTTAATTGATGTTTCTAACTCTTTGGACTACAAGTTAGTTGTCAGTCCCTTACTAGGATACTCAGTTAAGAAAGATACAAAAGATAAAACCATAGTTGCTTTCTGTGTTAAACAGCAGCAAAGCATTTAATGTGGTCTAGTCCTTTAGAGATTTACCCAGTTCATGTAGACCCTTCTTTAGCCCCTGTGGGTCAGGGTCTTCTAATTGAACCCTCGGTAAACAAAGTGCAAGCACAGTATCTTGTAGTACAGCCTTCTAGGGAACCTTATGGGATTCCCCAAGAATACACAAGGAGGGTATGGATATGTTAGCAGAGTTAGCCATAGCTAATGCAGCATTTCAAGTTATTAAACAGACTCTATCTAATGGTAAAGAGATAGCAGATGCTGGCTCCGCATTAACTAATTATTTTAGTGCAAGCCAAGCTATTGAACAAAAGGCCAAGCTAGGTACTGGTGATGTACTAGCTGCTTACCAAGCAAAACAAGCTATAGAACGTCAAGAAAAAGAATTGGCTTGGATGTTAAACAAGCAGGAAATACAGGGCTATTATAAGTATCAACAATTTAGAGAAGAGTTCTTTAGGAAACAAAAAGCTATTGCAACTAAACAAAAAGTAAGAGCTAAAAAGATACAGAAGAATGTAGAGACAGGTTTTCTAGTAACACTATTAACTATACTTTTTCTAGGAGTATTTGTTGGCTTATTAATTTACATAAAAGGTAACTTATAACATGAGCTTTAAACTAAGCAATAACAGTATTAACAATATGAAAGGGGTTGATAACCGTCTTATTGATGTAGCAGAGGTAGCTATTAAACTGTCTAACATTGACTTTGGTATTCCATCTACTGGTGGACTTCGCACAACAGAAGATCAAGCCAAGCTATTTGCAGATGGAGTATCAAAAGCAGACGGAGTCAATGATAAGTCATACCACCAATCAGGTAAAGCACTTGATGTGTATGCTTACGTTGATGGTAAAGCATCATGGGACAAACTACATTTAGCCTTAGTAGCTACAGCAATGCTACAGGCATCAGCTCAATTGGGCTATGAACTTAAGTGGGGTGGCCTGTGGAAATCATGGCAAGACATGCCTCACTTTGAACTGAGGGATTAACTATGGGTTTTTTAAGTTTTTTAAATCCCCTTGCCAGCCTTGGTAAAACATACCTTGACGGTAAGAACCAAGTGGCAAAGGCTAAGTCAGCAGCAGCCATTGTAGGAATACAAGCAGATGCTGATGTTAAAACAGCAGGTGCTAGGGCAGCTAACAAGCTGGCTGATGATGGCCAGACACAAGACTTTAATTTAGATCTGGTGGCTATGCAACAGATGGACAAGTCATTGCTTGATGAAGTAATGATTGCACTACTGCTAGTACCTATTGCAGCATCCTTTATAGGTTATCAAGCAGAAGTTACAGCGGCATTTGAGTCCTTTGCTTCAATGCCTGATTGGTATCAGTACTTAGTTATCGGTGTATACGTAGTTAAATTTGGTATGCGTGGATTACTTACAAAATTAGTATCAGGTAAGTTAGGTGGGATTAAACTTAAGTGACCTACAATACAAGGAGTTTGACTTGATGGATGCACGATTTGATAGGCTGGAGGCTAAGCTAGATAAGCTAGCAGAAGCTATGGTAAAACTTGTAGAGATAGACACTAAGATTGACGGTCTTCTTTTCCACAACAACATACAAGATAAACGTTTAAATAAACACAGTGAAGCTATAGATGCGCACTCTGTTAAACTAGCTGTTGTATCTAAATCTAGTGGAACCAACGAGTGGTTTGTAAGATTACTTATAGCCTGTCTAGTCACAGGTGCAGCATTCATGTTAAGAGACTCATAATAAACAGGAGGCAATATGCCATTTCAAATAACACCAGAGATTGATTTCTCAGCTGTGGGTCTAATCACAGATATACCTGCACATGCTCTCCCACAAGGGGCTTGGAATGACTGCCTAAACATTAGAGTTAAGGATGGATCTGTCCAAGGTGTAAATGCCTTTGTGGCTTCTATAGGACTTCCATCAGGATACTCTGCTGGTGAAGTAATGTCTGTTACCCAATGGACCCCAGCAGGTTCTTCTTTCTTAAACATTGCTTATGTACTAAAAGACACAGCGTCTTCAACAGGTACTAAGGGTCGTGTGTTTGTATACAACACTAGTACATCTGTTCATGCAGAAATAACAAATTCAACTTCAGCTGCTAACTTTGAGATAGACACTCAATACCCACCACAATTATTTGTGTTTAATGGAATACTAATATGTAATCCAGGAACTGGTAATCCACAATTCATATCTGCAGATGCAACAACAAATGGTAACTTAGTTGACCTACCAAATTGGTCAGCTATGGCTGGTACACAGTACTCTCGTATAATGAGACCTTATAAAAACCGTCTGGTAGCTATGAGTTTCTTTGATGATAAGAATACAGCTAGCCTTGCAGATGATGAAGCATATCCCGTAGACTTCGCATGGTCTTCTCACATAACAACAATAGATTCTTTAGCTGGTGTAACGTGGCAAGCATCAACTGTAAATACAGCTGGTGATGCATTCTTAACACAGACCCCCGGAAGGATACTTGATGGTGGTCAGCTGGGTGAGTTCTTTATTGCTTACAAGTCTGACTCTGTTGTCAGGGTATCTGAAACAGGTGATAACTTTATACTACGATTTGATTCTATATTTGAAGACGATGGACTGTACTCAACAAGATGCTTTGCAAACATAGGTGACTCACAACACTTGGTTGTAGGTAACTATGGTGTGTATCTTCACGATGGTCAGTCTTCAAGACAAGACATTGCAAAAGGTTTATTCCAAGAAACTATGTTCAACTTGGTAAGCTCTTCAGATAAAGAAAGGTCCTTTGTATTCCAACAGACCAGAGATAAAGAAGTGTGGTTCTGTTTCAGAGAGAAAGGGACTACAGGTTTTGGTTGTAACAAGGCTTTTGTATTTAACTACAGTGACCAGAAGGTACACATACGAACGCTACCTAACATTTCAGATATGTGGGAAGCAGAGTTAAATGGTTCTTTACAAATCTATGCAGCTAAGGGTACATCAGGTATACACTCTTTATCTAACACTGTGTTAATAACCTCAGGGTTCTTTACAAGAATTGAAGACTCTATGGAAAACACAAGTATATTCAAAGACATTGCAACAATGTACCCAGAATCTAAAGGGTCACTTAAGATTTCTCTTGTAGGTTCTAGTACAAAGATGACAGAGTCTGATCTAAACACAAGCTTTAACTCTAATGATAAAACCTTTGATCCTGCAAGTGATCATAAGGTAAACGTACGAGAGTCGGGAAGGTTCATGAACTTAAGGGTTACAATGAACGGTACAAATAACCCTAAGTTAACAACCCTCCAGTTTGGTATAAAGGGTCAAGGTAAGAGGTAGGATATGGCTAGTATAAGTGAAACAGAATTACAGAGAAGGTTAAAGTCTTTAGAACGTAGACCTTCCAGTAAAGAAAGCAACTACCTCTCCAGTGTAGACCCACTAGATGGATCCTTCACAGAAGGTGACACACATTATAATGCAACTACAAATAACTTGTGGTTGTTCTCAAGTGGCGTATGGGCAATAGATACTTCAGTTCTTCATGTAAGATATGCAGATGCGGTTTCAACTATACCACCTACTGCTCAGAATCAAGTAACCAACTTTAGCACTGACCCAATAAACCCTAATGGATCTCTTAAAGCTTTTAGAGGACTTTGGTGGGGTGGCTTAGTAGCATCCACAAACTCTACCCATTACCAATGGTTTAACATAAACTCTTCACCATCTTCTTTGCAAAGATATCGTTCTGAAAATACAGGACTTCGTGCAGACATGGGAACACCCAGTAACCCTGTTGAAGGGGTCACTTGGGTTTTAGGTGGTGCAACATCAAACACATTCTGGCTTGCCGATAGGTTTACTATTGATGGTAAGGTAGGTCCTTGGGAACTATACCCAGTTAAACCTATGGAAAAAGGTGTCCCTCTGATACGTTATGTTAAAGCAGGTTCTAATGCACCAACACTCAATGACTCTGTTTGGATTGCTGATGTTATAATTGCAGCACAATCTTTTACAGGTAGGCCTTACTCTAATCAAATAGAACTAGGCTATGGCACTGTATGTGTTATCAAGTACGATGATGCTGTGTTATCAGGTAAGTTTACACAGGTGTCTGGTGTTAGTACTTGGGTGTCTGCTGGTGAAACTATTGACGGTTCCCTTGTAGTTGCAGGTACGGTCAGTGCAGACAAGATACAGGCTAACTCAATAACTGCAACTCAGATAGATGCAGGTGCAATTACTTCCGATAAAATAGCAGCAGGTGCTGTAACCGCTAATAAGATTACTATAGCAGAAAACATAGCGTTTACTGGTAACACTTCTGGACTTATATTTGGAAAGACTTCATTAGCAGATACAGCAGCTGGTTCTTTCTATGGTAAATCACTAGATGCTAATGGTAATTCAATATCAGGATTTAATATATCCTCTGGTGTAGGTGCAGGTGGCAGTGGTATTTACGCAGATAGTACAGGTATTATGGCACTTAATAATGTTAGGATTTATACAGGCTCTGCAGGTACTGCTTTAGAATTACCAAACCCTGGATTTTATGCAACCAGCATAGCCCCTGCCACTACTGTTATATCTGTAATTATAATAGGTGGCGGTGCAGGTGCTCAAAATACTATGGTACCTAATATTAATAACACAGGCCTTAGGGTTGGTAATTCAGGTACAAGTTCTTGGATTGAATTTTACAGTGGACCTGTTGTAAGTAACAGCGTAACTGGTAATTTGTTAAATATTAGTGGCACCTCTAGATTTGAAGCTTCTGGAGGTACTAGAGCCTCTTTTGCATTTGGTTCGGCTGGCGTTGCAGGACCTAATGGCCAAGCATCATCACAATCTAACTCGGCTGGAGCTGGCCAAGGTGTTCAAAATAGCCAAAGTGCTCTTCCAGACGCTGGCAATGGCTCTAGAGGTGGTGGTGGTGGAGGCGGTGGCGGTAATAGTTACTTTAACCAAGTAGGTATGAGAGCAGCAGGTAGTGTTGCACCAGCAGGTGCTACTATAAGTCAACAATTTACAATACCTACTGGAACCCAGAGTGTTAAATCATTTGTAGGAACTGGAGGGGCTGGTGCTGCAGGTGGTATAATCCCTTATATTTTCCTTCAAGGCCCAGAAGAAAACGTAGTAACTGGATATGCATCCTCTGTTGGAGGAGGTAATGGTGGTAATGGATTTGTATCTATTGCTGACCCCAACTCAGGTGGTATAGAAGTTGACTTAGTTTCTCTTGCTAATAGAATTACAGCATTAGAATCGTAACATTAAATATTTACAGGAATAACTAAACATGTCAATTGAGATCATACAAGTAGTGGGTGAAGATATACTTATAAAATACCATTGCCTAAAACCATTCATAGAGTCTGCATTAAAACATAGCTCAGGCGAATGGACTACACAACAGATAATCCAAGGAGCTGTATCAGATCCTCAGAACTTCCATGTATGGGAGGTCTTTGATGATGGTAAGTTTGTTGCGATTGGAACTACAAGACTAATACAGTACAACAACTTTGTGTCACTCCACATCATAACTCTTGGCGGTAGGACCAATGATAAGCTGACAGAGTGGACTACTGAGTTTGCTACACAAATGAGTAAGTTCCCTCAGATTGACTGTTTAGAGTTTACAGGTCGAAGAGGCCTACTAAAACCACTTGAAAAAGCTGGGTGGAAAGAACGATACACAACAATGAGAAAGAGTTTAAAGGAGACCTTTGATGTCTAAACTAGTAAAGATTTATGATGGCATGACATTTGACATGTCTACAGGAGAAGTACTTTCTCATGGTGATATCACCTACCATGCTGAAGAAGATATTGCACACTGCGGTGGTGGTGGTGGCCCAGAAACTCAGACGACTACTTCTGGCTTTGCCCAAGAGTACAAGCCACAGATCAGTGGTATGATGGCAGATGCCAAGGGTATGTATGACTCTGGACAACTAGGTAAAGTTGCAGGGTTTACCCAAACAGGACTAGATGCACAGAGAGCTGGACTAGCAGCAGCTAATAACCAGACAAGTATTGCCACTAACATGATGAACATTGCCAACCAACCCGTAGATCTATCAGGCATGAGGGCACAATCCTTATTAGATGCACAAGGTGCTTTAGGTGCTTCTCAAGGTATGGCTGGACAACGTGGTGCTCTTGGTGGTTCTCGTCAGGCTTTGAACCAGAGTGGTATTGAGAATAACCTAGCTGCTTCTTTTGCAGGTATTGATCAACAAGTTCAACAGAACCAAATGTCTAACCTTAATTCTGCTCTGGGTGTTCAAGGTCAAGGTGCACAGACAATGGGTATGATTGGTCAGGCACAACAGGCACAAGACCAAGCACGTGCTGATGCACCATACACAGCTCTTGCACAACAGATTGGTTTGTTTTCTGGTATTGCACCTAAGGAAACAACAACTACTAAAACTGGAGGTAAGTAATGGCTGGATTTAATCCCTTTGCCCCTCAGATGACACAACAACAGCAGATGGGTAAGGCTCCTCAAGTGCAAGGGCTTCCTACTCCTAACGTAGCTATGCACGATAATCCCGGACTTATGGAAACAATAGCTCCAACTCTAGTAGAAAAAGCTGTAACTTCACCTATGGCAAAAAGTGCAGGTAACTATTTGGTTGACAGTAGTAAGGATGCGTGGAGTGCTTTAACTAAATCACCACAATCGCCATCAAACATACCTGTCAGTGAGCTATCCAACACTATGGGTACAGCTGTTTCACCGTCAGGTATGTTTGGCGGTGCTGAAGGGGCCATAGCAGCCCAACAAGCAACAGCAGCAAATACAGTAGCACAGGGTTCAACAGCTCTTATGGGTGCAAGTCCAGCAGCTGGGTTTAGTGCTATGGCATCAGGTGGTGCAGAGGCTGCAATAGCAGCAGAGGTAGCTGCAGCAGCAGCCGCAGAAGCAGCCGCAGCCACCGCAGTAACAGGTGCAGCAGCAGCAGGTACAGGTGCAGCAGCAGCAGCAGCTCCTATGGCACTAGCAGCAGGTCCGTTTGCTCCACTGGTACTTGGTGGAATGATGTTAGCTGCTAACTCAGGAAAGTAAGGGGTATATAATGGCAACTGCTACACAAATTAAAGATTTGCAAACTAGGCTTGATTCCACGTTTGGAAAAGGTAAAGTTAAATCTAATGAAGAGACTTGGGCTAATAATAAAGCAGCACTTGACACTATGGAAGCTGCAGGTAAAGTTCCAATCTTAGACCCAAGTGGTACAGTGAGAGGAACCGATGCAGTTTTAAAAACAGCTGAAGTTTACACTGATGTTACATCGGAATACAAAGATTTACTTGCTCATCTTTCTGGTGAAGAAGGGTACAATCCAAACTTCTATTTAGATGGCTCAGGTATCTTAACCACAGGCGTAGGCCTTACAGCTGAGTATGTTGCTGACCCCTCACCACTTAGGGCTATGACAGAAAAGACCAATGAGGCTAAGAGTCGTGTACCTAAATACGCAAGACTACACCCTCAGGTTCAGCTTGCTCTTGTTGACTCTGCTTATCGTGGTGACTTGACTAACACCAATAAGGACACTGGAGTGGTTACCTCTCAGAAATGGGTTGATCACGTAAACAACGGTGACTTTCGTAAGGCTGCTGTTGAACATATTAATCATAATGAATACAACAAAGCTAAGGGTATTACTGGTGTAAACAGAGGTCTTATTCCAAGGTTTGATTGGAGAGCTGCAGCTTTAAAAAGATCAGCAGAACCTCAGCTTATACAACAGATGCAAGATCGTAGTCAGTCAATCTATGATCAGAGAGAGGACGCTGCAATGCTTAATGGTATGGGCAGTGGCTTCACTACTGATAAGGTACCAGAGTCAAACATCTTTAGTGATGCTTTTGATTCAGTTCAAGATTCTGTAGAAGGGATTATAGATCAAATGTTTTCTACTGGTGAAGTACCAAAAGAAAAAGTTTCACCAACAACAACACAAGATATTCCAGTACCCGAACAAGGGGCTACTGTACCCAAAGCGGAGAATAAAATGGCAACACAAGCACAGGTTAATTCCTATTTAAAGAAACGTAATGCAAAGCCAGATGTTATTGCTGGCATGGAAAGAACTATGCCCCCTGTAATAGACAATGACATACCTAGTGTTGCAAACGGTGGTGTATTTGGAGAACAGGCTAGGAAAATGCAACAACCTTTAGGTGTTGTAGATCAAGGTCTTATGAACTCTTTAGGTTACCAAACAATGGGTACTGTAGATCAAGGTCTTATGAACTCTTTAGGTTATCAGGTTCCACCAAACCGTCAACAAGCAAGTCAGCTTAACATCGCACCCCCACAGGGAACTGTAGACCAAGGTCTTATGAGTGCTTTAGGTTATCAATCAGCAGTTAAAGAACCAGCCGCTGTAGCTTACCCTAGTAAGCAAAGTCATATGGATAATATACTTCAGCAGACTCAACTTAATTTATTAAAGAACGGTGGTGATGGTTACCATTACGATAAAAACGGTAAGATGGTTATCACTATGTCACCACATTTACAAAACCCTGCAATACCAATGGGTACTGTTATTAGCGGTAATGGACAACCTATTGTATCTAGTAATGGATCTATGGTTGGATCTCCCACACAGAACCCAGCTTATAAAGCACCTGCTGGCGGTAAAGGCGCTAATGCCACACCTCAGTCAGCTGTAGATCAGTTAACGGGTGTCAAAGGATTCGGAGGTAAGTAATGGCTGTTGATAAAAGTATGCCTAGATTTTCAGGCACTAACATACCTAGGCCTGTTCCTGATCCAAATCAGGGCAAGCTTAACTTTGATGGTAGGGGTCGGAAACCAAACCTAGCACCTAGTAAACCAGTTCCAACTAAACCAGTTCCAACTCAACAAACATTAAACTTAGACAATAAGGTTAAACCGAAGAACACTATACCTAAAGTAGATAAGAAGGGTAACCCAAGGACTACTTTCCCAAAGGTTGCTGTAGATGATATGGGTAACAAGGTTAAACCAACTGACTACAAGAAGCTGGCTAAGTTTGGTAAAGCTGCATGGAAAGCTAGTAAGATTCCTAGGGCATTAACACCTATAGGTCTTGGAACTATGGTACTAGAGGAAGCTTTATTTCCCACAGTGTATGATGCAGAAGAAACTAAAGGTGTTCTTTCTGAAGAACAATCAGAGCTTGATGCAGATAGTTTGAAAGCGTTGACTGCAGCACAAGACAAGGTTGAATTACTCACAGAAGTAAACGCTTCACCTGAGTTATTAGCTCAAGCTAAGATAGAGTTAACTAAACTTAAGTCTGCTACAGATCCACAACAATCCATTACCGAGTGGGAAGATGATGTTAAAAATGATCTGGCAAACAACCAAGCTATAATTGACGCACATGTAAAGAATTTAAGCTTTGACCCTGAAGCTCTTAGACGTGCACTTAAACCTGCGTTAGAACAACGGGATGCTCTTGAAGCTAAACTTGCTGATGCAACATCTTGGCGTAAAGACATATCCGCTTCTGCTGCTGTAGATAAAGATCCAGATTCTGTGGCTCTTATGAACATGGCCCAAGGAATGGACCCCACTAAGTTAATGCCACAGCTTGGAACTTCAGATAAAAATACAGTTCAAGAAGAAGGTGATAGCGCGTTGCAATCTTTCTTTGACGGAAGTGTCGATACTGTTAAAGGAGCTATGGCACTTGCTGGTAAAGGCTTAGGTTCTCTGTGGGAAGATACAGCTATTAAGAATGCACTTGTGTACTACATGGGTGCTCGTCTTATGGGTTACTCTGGTAGTGGCTCAGGTATGGCTGCTGGTCAAGTTCTTATTCAAGGTTGGAAGAACCAAGCTGCTGCGGACATAGTTACAACTAAAGCAGAAAACAAAGCTGCCGCAAATTCAGCAGTAGATCAAACAAAGTCTGTGCAACTGTGGGATAAAAGTTCAAAACGAATTATCTCAGGTTACTCGTCTAAAGATGGTAAATCTTTTTATCAGATTACAGATGACGGACTTAACAAGGATGAAGATGGAAACCCTATTGCTATAAACCCAGTGACATCTGGGCTTGTTACTTATAAATCAGGGACTCATCAAACTTTTGATGAAATAAACAAGTCTATTTTAGACTCCACTAATAAGAATACAAATGATTTTCTTAAAGCTCTTAACAGTAACACATCGTATGATGCTGAAGACTTGGAAGCACTCAACCAGACTTTTGGTAACGGACGTGCAGCCAGAGATGTTCTTGAAGTTGTTACTAGAGAGATGCAGGAAGCAGGTGTTGATTATGACAATGCTGCATTTACGGCTATGTTCCAAAACATGTTAACATCTACAATGGAGAAACAAGCTAATGGTTTACGTAAAGGTGACTATGGCGAAGAGACTGCAAGCATGGTTGGTGAGTGGCGAGAAATGCAACTCAAGAATAGCCTAACAGGTGAAGGTAACATACCAGAGTTTATATACGGAAAAGCTACGAAGTGGGGTGACAATGGTGTTGCCGAATATGAAAAAGGTTTTGACGCTAGTGGTCATGCTAAGGGTGTTCTTGAAACAAAGATAAACTCTTTAAGAAATTATTGGGTAAAGTCTGCTGTCACTAATGGAGCTACCAAGCAGGACGCTAATGAAAAGATAACCACTACTAGGGTTGTGCAGGAGCTTGGACGTTTGTTTCAGGATACTGTAATGCTAGATCCAATTGCACGTGTGTACTGGACAGATCAAGCTGGTGACAGAAGTAATGCATTCATGTCGTGGATGCAGAGCAATGACACTTCAACCATAAACCATGAGCATCAATACTTAGGACTTAATTCTCCTGAAGTTAGGGGTATTGCAGTTAATATTGATTTTGATAGTAAATTTTAAGATGAAGTAACAGGAGAATACTATGGGAGAAGGTCTTGTTTTAGATCTAGGTGATTTACTCACACAAGAAGAAGAGGCTACACAAGGCCCCCAAGAAAGCTCACTAGCTATTAACGGGTCCGATTGGGCTTTCATTGATGGTGATACTATATTCAACTCAACAACAGGTAAGTCTATAAGACTAGATGGTATTGACACCAGAGAGACTGCTAAGTTTATAAAAGAAAAGCCATACTCAGAGTCTGAGATTGGTGCAGATTCTGCTACAGCTTACATAGCTAGTCTTGCAAATGAATATGGTTTTAACAGAGAAGTTTATTCAGGTGAGCAAGGTTACTACGATCGTGACCTTGGTGATTTGTTTAATGCAGATGGTGAATCATTTGTACAAACTCTGATAAAAGCTGGTGTAGTTTCTCCATCAAGATTTTCTGGTGGAGATGACATGGGTAATGTACTTGCCAGTAACTTTGCTGAGAAGAGTAGAAACTCTGATAAAGTATTAGGTGCTGACAGTGACCTTAGTTCTTTTGAGCAAGCCAGACAAGCTATCTACGAGGTTGAGACAGACCCTTATGGTGGTATGGCAGTACAGAAGTTAATGGCTTTTGACGCTGCTGAGTTTGCACGTAACCCTAATTTCTACATGGGTATTAAGACTGTTAACGCTGGTGCAGATTATGAAGGTAAGTCTCGTACTCCTTTTGGTACTGGCTTTGACATTGGATTTGCTAACTTGTACAAAGGTTTAAACACTTTTGGACAAGCACTTAGCGATCGTTTAGGTGCTGAAGAAACTGAAGCATCCTTTGCAGCAGATGCAGCTAGTAATCAAAGGTACATTAACGCACAGCCAATGCTAAACATGAATGTAACTGAAATGGATTGGACTGAGTTTGATGAAGTATCCTCTGGACTTAGGGGTATGCTTGGTTCATCTCTGCCATTCATGGGTGCAACCTTAGTTGGTATGGCTGCAATGCCTGTAACTGCTGGTACTTCTATTGGACTACCTGTTTCTGTTTACACAGGTATGGTTTTAGATACTATGGAAGGTGACATAGCTGATAAGAATCTTGGCGTTGCTATGGTAGCTGGAACTGCTATGACTTTCTTAGACAGGCTAGGACTTAAGGGTCTTGTCAGCCCTAAGATGATGCTTACTAAAGAAGGACGTACAAAAGCTATAGAGCACATTGCTAGAGTTAAAGGCGTTTCTAATGCAGAGGCATCAAGCCTGTTACTATCTATGAGTAAACGAGAGTTGCTCTCACAGATTGATAACTCTAAAGAGTTTGCGGCTAATCAAATACAGAAAGGTCACTTGTTCAGAGAAAGTGTTAAGAGACTATCAAGGGGTACTGCTCAAGAGGGTGTGACAGAGGCAATGCAGGAACTCACAGAGTACACTGCTGCTGTCATTGGCTCTGAGAAACAATGGAACTACGATGAAATAGAAAATCGTATGATCAACGCTGTTGTAGCAGGTGGTATTATGGGTGCTGGTTTTACAGCTCCGGGCACTGCTTTCCAAGTTGCTGATTGGCATGCCGCTGCTGACATTGACAGTGAGGTTGACAACAGGTTCGACAATCAAGTACACAGTAATATAGTTAAGGATCAAGAAGACTCAAGGGGTTACATTCAAACAGTTGAATCAATCACAGCTACTAACGCTGTAGAAGAGAAAGTGTTTCAAGAGAGCATGGCAGAGCAGAGGTTTGAGAAAACTGAGGCTGAAGAGACAGGTAAATCTTGGAACCCTGACAATGACTTAGCTAACCCACGAAGTGTAGACGATTGGGCTGAGATGCATGACAGACCTAACACTAGTCTTGCTTGGATTAAATCTTTTGCAAAGAACCCTAAGGTTGCTTTACGTGGAACAATGGACAATGCTATTCAGAAACTTGATGGTGTGTCTACTACTGCTGTTAAAATGGTAGACATGGTTGGCTCTTACAGAAACCGTGTGTTCCCCGGAAAGAACATGGTTATGTCTCAACAACTTAAAGTGGCTGAGTACGATGGTATGCTTTCTCCTCAAGAAGAGATTGAAGCATCCTTTAAAACTCCTCGAGGTTTAAGCTCTGCTGGTAGGTCTGACTTTGTAAGTAAGTTAATGTATAAGTACAATGAAGAACTACTTAAACCTTCAAGAAAATCTGGAAAGCCTGTTGATTGGAGTAAAGCTTCAGACGAACTTGTATCTAACAAGCAAGCTATACTTAGGTACGACAAAGAGCTTTTGGCAAGGTCTAATGCAATGCTTAGGGATAACAACATTGCTATTGAAGATAGTAACACAGTTGCTAATAGTCAAGACCCAATAGAGGTTCTTCAGGATTGGTCATACAGACATAAGAATTTATTGACAGAGTATATTGCTAACCATAAGGTTGAGTTTATAAACACATTAATGGTTTCTTATGCTATTGATTATAACACTGCTTTGGATTTGACTGACTCTATTATAAACGATGAAACAGTTAACACTATTGGTGATGCGTTTGATGTAACTAAGCATGGACTCAATCCTTCTTATAACAAACAACGTAAAATGAATATCTCTGATCGACCTGAGTTTGCTAAGTTCTTAGAGCAGAACATATTTAAAAACATGGGGGATGCTTCACGATCTGCTGCAAGATTTCAGGCTCATCGTAAGTTTTTAGGTAAAGACTCAGTGTATTTAAATCGTATGCTTAATGATACTTACGTGGAGATTCGTAATGCTAAGGGTGAAGAGGCTGCAGTGAAGCACACTTCAGAACTTGCACACGATATTCGTAATGCTTTGAATGCGGAGTCAGGTAACTATAAACGTATAGAGAATCAAAACTTAAAGCAAGCTCAGAAATACTTAACAGTTGTCACTATGCTGCAGTCTTTATCTAACGCTGCTTTCTCTTCTATACCAGAAGTTGCTATGATTTTTAATGGTGTACCTCGGGACGTTATGGTTAAGAACACAGCGACTTACGGTTATCTTTTTGGCAATGCTGTTGGATCTTGGATTAGAAACTTAGGTGTTGTTGCTAGGGTTGCAAAGCCCCGTGATACCCTTGAGACTATCATTGAAAAGAAACTAGCAGAGTATCGGTCTAAGGGAGACAATGACCCTCGCTTTGTATACTACACAGACATGAAACAAATGTTACGTAGTACTGGATTTATGTCTCAGGAAACTGGTGCAGCTACAACCACAGGTGTTCAGGAAACTAACCAGTTAACTAAGGGGATGGCTGACGCTTTCTTCAAGGCTAACTTCTTACACGACCAACAAGATATGCATCGTATGATGCGTCTGTCGCTCTTTAATGATTTTCTTATAGGTAAGATAGATCTTATTGACAGGTATGAAGGTCAGCCTGACACAGTTGGTGTTGCAGAAGCTAAGAAAATGTTAAGAGATTTAGGTATACCTCTTAGTGCTTTACAACCCTTATCACATAAGATGAAACGTGGTGAAGCATTGACTCAAACTGAAGAAGCTATCTACAAAGACGTGTTCTTAAATGGAGCTGCTAACTTTGTTAACCAAGCTATACCTATGCCTAACGCATTGAACAGGCCACTGATCTATAGTGACCCACACTTTGCAATGCTAACACAGTTTAATGGTTTTACTTCAACGTTCCAAGCTAACCAGATACCAATGATGTGGGATCAAGTTAAGCGGGGAGGTCCTAGTTCTAAAGGATTAACTTACGGAACTTTTGCATCAGCTAGCACTATGCTGCTTCTTGCATTTGCATCTCAAGGAATCAAAGATGAACTCAAGTATGGAGAGTCTTCACCGTACCTGTCAGACCCACAGAAAATACAACGAGCTATCTACTCAAGCGGTTTACTAGGAACTATGGAGCGTGTAATCGGGAGTGACTTCTTGTTTCCATTGTATCCTGAAAGTTCTTACGGTGCTTCAGAGTATGTGTGGGATCACGTTGCAGGTGAAGCCCCTGCTGCTGGTACAGTTGAACGTACCTATGGTATTATTGAAGGTCTAATAACATCGGATGATGCTCAATTCAAAAGAAACTTATACGGAAGTATACCTATCTTTGCTCCTTACAAAAACAGAATGATAAACTGGAATACTGATGATTAATAATATACAAGAAGGACTAGGAGGTCTAGCTAATGGCTAAGTTTAATGCAGGTAATGCAGGGCAAGTGAAACGTCTTGAAGCATCTAGGGCTATGGATTCTAATGGGATACAAGATGCTATCTCAGATAAAATTCAAGTAGGTTTAACTCAAGACAATGTGTTTGACACGGAAGAAGTTCAGTACACCAATGAAGTTCTTCCTGCTTCACCTGTTGGTGTTAATGATGGGAAGCAAGAGATGCTTCCTGTTAATGACCCAGAACAGATAGCTGCACTTGAGTTACAGCAACAACAAAGAGCTAGGTCTAGTTCTATTCAGCAGTTGGCTGACACAGAAGTTTTATCTGGTTGGGACAAGAGTAGCATTGCTGGTATTGTAGGTGAGGCTAACAAGCCTAGGTTAGTTCAGGCTCTTTCAAACCTTAGTAAAACTGATTCAATTAAGATACCAGTGGACACAGGCTTAGAAGGTTCGGCTGATAAAAGAAATTATGTTATACAAAACATGATGAATTTTAAAGCACCTGCTGTCAGGGTAGCTGAAGATCCTGATCTACCTAAAGAAAAGATGGTTGATGCCGCAAGGACTAGACCATTGACTGCAGCTAATCTTTTCTCTCATCTTGAAATGATTCAAGAGACTAGTCCAGATGATGTTCGTATGTTTGAGGTTACACCTGATGCACAAGTCTTAGGTTTTGTTGTTATGGAGCATGAGTACATGCGTCATATGCAAGACAGGAATATTATATCCCCTGACATGGTTGATAACTTCACTGAAGATGAGATTAATCAACTCACTGGATTGACCGCTGCAGACACAGAGTCAGACATCTCTGTTGGTAAGCTTGGTAGTATGTACCATGAACAGTTAATGATGTACCAGCAGGTGGCTAAGGGTGGTCTAGATATTATCCCTGATAAGCATCTTGATCCTGCTAATCAATTAACTAAGGAAGCTTATGAACAGTTAGGTCTTTGGGTTAAGCAGCAGTACAACTTAGGTAACCCAGCTAACACTAAGCTAATAGATGTTGGGACTAATGGTAACGTGCGTTATGATTATGTACTTACACCTACTGGTGTTATGGCCATTGAAAACGCTAGGAAAGATGCTATAGAACCTGATGTACGTATTAGGACTCAAATCATTAACGACCCTAAGTCATACCCAGCTTATCAGAAAGATAAGTCAGACACTAATAAGAACTTTAAATTACCATCAGATAAAAAGCGTAAGGTGCAACCCGAAGTTGAAGCGATGAAGAACACATCAGCTGTTAAACATATTGTATCACCTAACCGTATGAAAGCAGGACTTTTAATAGCGCTACAAGCTTTTAAATATGCCAGCCAAACTTTAACAAACCCTTTAGTTGGTGGTACTGAAACACAAATAGACGGTGAAATGGTAGGTATTAATGGTAGGGTTGAGGTTGAATCGTGGCAGGGTAACTCCCTTGGCATTGGTCAGAAGATGGCAGACAAGATTAACAACACTGCTGAAAACCTATTATTAAAAGCTAAAGCTCTTCAGAAGGATATAGATTATGATTTTATGATGGGTCGTTCTGTTGACCCTGATAAGCAAAACCAGATCAGAGTCCTTCTTGATTTCCACAAGACTGCCCAGACAAACGCTTGGCGTAAGGCTAGGTATAATCAAGAAGCTACTAAAGCTTTGGCTATGGTTCAAGATGTTGTTGAAGTCTACGGTCTTCCCATAGGGTTCCCTACTTTCCTTCAGTCAGGAACATCTAGGATAAGCTATGCTACTCAGGTTATGAACGTTCAGAACAACAAGTTTGCTAGGCAACTGTTTGGTAGTGGAACTAAGTATCAGGTTAAACCTAACACTAACACAACTAAAGAACAGGCTATGCTTATAACTTGGGCAGGTCACTTCTTTACAGATGGTGATTTTGTACCAGAAAAGATGCTTATCAATATGAGATCTCGTATCAACTCAAGCCCACCTGACCCTAAGCTTATGAAGATAGCTTCAGTCGGTAAGAAGCTTAAGGAAACTATGGATAGTTATAACACAGACCTACCTATTGGGGCTGTACTTAACATGCAAATAGTAGATGGTGCAGTCCAAGGTGTTGGTGCTGCAATCAACTCACCACGACCTAACTTTAGTGGGGATGAAGATGTTAAGAGGTTTTTAACAGAAGCAGCAAAACACCCTAATGAAGTTGTAAATCTAATAGAAGAAGCCATTGAGCTTTCTAATTACATGGATGCGGTTAAGAGTGGTGGAACTACTACGTCACAAATGAGACCCATTGAAGTCGATGGTATCATGAATGGTATTGCAAGTATGTCTGCTCAACTTGGAATTGTAGATGTTATGTACAGGGTTGGTGTTCTTCGTGAGCATCCTCAGAAAGTTATTGCAGAATACAAAGGTCTTGAGGGTAACCTCCGTGATCTTATGGTTATGAACATGAGGCAATCTGTCAGTGATCTTACTGTTGATCCTGAGCTTATGAACAGTTGGGGTATTGATGAGTCTAATCACACTGAGATATTAAACCTACTTGAGTTAGCTATACTCAACAAGGATGAGTTTTTAAAGCCACCTATTATGACCTTTGCTTATGGACAAGCTATCGAGCGTATGTTGGGTGGAGTTATGAATGCAATAAGCACTGATGAAAATCTCAGAGCTGCAGCTTCAATCAGTTCTTTTGGAACCGCAGGTACAGGTAAGATCTTACACAAGATCCTTTCCAGAGGTTTAACAGAAACTCTTTCACCTCAGATTGTTGCCTTTGCAGAAGCTCTTAAGGACATGACTCAGGTTGGTATGTTATCAAATGAACCTATTCGTTTTGTAAAAGCTACTGGAACTACAACGTCAAGTAACTCTTTAGCTATGCAAGAAACTGATCAAAAGGTTAAGTCTACTATACAACTAGAGTATTCCGATCCAGTTAAAGCAGGTAGAATATTTGGTGACCCTAAGCCAGACAACCCATCTACTCAGGTAGATGCTGATGGTAAGCCTTACAAGAAAGCTGTGAGTGCAGAACTTCCAATGACAATAAAGAAGCTAACTGCTTTGGGTCGTACAGCACAAGGTGGTTTCTCTATGAGGCAGGGTATACTAGCTCAAGCTATTATAAGTAATGATGGCTCTGTGTTTTCTAGGCTAATGTCTGGACCTATGTACCAAGCACTTAAAAGGGAAGCAGGTGTTCAGGTACCTTATGTCTCATTGATATACGATGCATTCATTGGAGACTTAGGTTCCTTCATGCCATTGCTTAAACTATCTAATCAGACATGGGTTAATGTTAATCTTAAGTATGATCTTATTAAATCTTTGGCTGATGGTGCTACTGAATCACATGCACGTGGTAAAGCTAAGGTCATGGCTCTTGCGGCTAAAGACCCAGAAGGTCTTGTTGAAGATAAAGAACATGCTGAATACATCGTTGGTCTTATGGCAGATATTGTTAAGAAGGCTAAAGGTTCAGTTGTAGAGTATACTTCAAAAGGTAAAAAGGCTAGTGTTAACAAGTTAATTACTGACCTTGATTTACAGTTTGATAACAGAAGGAGTAACCCTTCATTGACTTCTTCTCAAGTTAGAACTATTTCTGATAGGAGTCACATGTTAACTAACCAAGAACTTGCTGATCTCTTTACGAAGCTAACGCCACGAACTATGACTAAGATTGCAGCTATCAGAGCTATTGGGAATGAAGCTAAGAAGGGACGAATGACTATCCTTAATACCTTAGGTTCTAAACCAATCATCCATGAGTTTGCAGTGGATGGTCTTAAAGAGTTTAACTTTAATTAATAACAATAAATAATAATAAAAAAGCCCTAAAGGTTCCGTTAAGGAACCCAAAGGGCATTACCCTCAGGTATACATTACGTATACTTGGGGGTTATTTTATTGCATCATTGCATTTTCTACTGTTAGGCGACCAGCTTTCCTACCTGACTCAGCATAAGCTTTGGCTTCTTCATCTGATAAACCCTCAGCCAAAGCACCTGCGTAGTTGTCATCCCAAACTTTGCTAAGGATTGCTTCATTTATCTCAGGTGTGTACGCAAGGGCAGGGTCAAGGTTGTACATCTCAACGTATTCCATGTCGTCAATTCCTGGAACTATATTGTATGACTTCTTTTCATCACTCATCTTTTACAAATACTCCATCTACCATACGACCAGTGCGTACAGCTATTTTATTATAGGCTTCGTCTAAGCATTCTGCTAAGTCTAACCCCCATAGGTTTGATTGAATTACAAGAGTCACAAGGACATCCCCCATCTCATCTCGTATTTTATTTATATCCTTAGAGTGTATTGCCTCAAGCATCTCCAGTGACTCTTCTTTAAACTTCTCTAGTTGTTTCTGGATACGTGCTTGCTTGTCAGCATCTGTATGGAGGTCCCCAAGGATACCCTTGATGTGACCCCAATCAATAACCTTAAGCTCAATCTCTTCAAATATCTTATGCATCCTCATCATCCTCCATAGCTTGCTCTGCAATGGATAAGAAAACAAAGTTAGCTGTTGACTGCAGGACACCTAGCATTGCTACGTTGGTGACCTTGCCGTTGTACTTAGCAACTATGTCGCCTATCTCGTTTAGCATATCGTTCTCAGCTACATATTTATCTGGGAATTGTGTTACGTTACTCATATATTATCCTTTAACAAAAGAAGTAATCAGATGATATTATCTCAGATATATCCAATGATCCTAACTCTGGTTGTTTAAGTTCATAACCCTCACGGGTTTCTAAAAGCATTTGCTCTATGACAGTAAAGAAGTTTTCACTGTTATACATCATAGCAAATTGCCACTTGGTGTGATCTACTAGTTTATTAACATCACATGCATGAGTCGAGAATGAATCATGTATAGCTCCAAAGTCTCCAGAGAAACTCTGTATAACTTTAGCCATGTGTGCTGCGTCCATTGAGTGGACAAAGTTAGGTGAGCATCCAGATGCAAAGGATCTTCGACACGGTAACAAGTCTCCGTTAGAAGTTATGTAAGGCACCTTAATGCTGTGACCTATCTGACCAAGACCACGTATGGTACTGCGCACAGTTATGTTCTTCTGACGCCACACTTCGTACAACACTGGGAATCCTGAAGGAGTTGTCCAACGTGTACATGTCTCACCTGTTGATAAGATATGGTCAGTCATCTTTTGTATAAACTTCATAGTCTTTAAGGGACCTACACATGTGTCGTTGATTGCCAGTATCAGTTGCTTTGACAGAGGGGTGCAGTCATCTTCAGTGATACTGTACATCTTATCATAGCCTTCAACCTTACAGTCATAGTACATGTTAGCAGCTATCTTTTTCTGACCAGCAGAGTAAGCCCTTGTCATAGACCCACGCTTAGCTATACCTTTCCTGATAGCTTTCATTGGTATGTTACGTTCAGCAAACCACTCAGGCATTCTTTCTATTAAACGTTTAGCTACTTGGACATAGAAATCTTTCTGTATCTTACTAGGAACTAAGGACACTAGGTCTCCAGCTTGGTTGTCCTTAGAGATAGCTGCAAGATGTTGCCAACCATTGTTACTACCATCAACTGGGATAGGTACACGACTCATATGTACGTCACCATTAGCTATTGCTTTAGTGTAATCAGTAACATCTAAGCAACACGAAAGAAAACTAACGGGTTTTTCTGCTTCTGTTCTGAAGCTCTGCCCATCCGCTAAGTGGCTTATCCAAGTCAGGTTGTTTAGGGTCCACAACTCTCTGTCCTTTAGTGTCATCTTGTCTACCGATATGGTAGATAGCCCTTCGTCTTGAAGATAAGTTTGGTAGTCCGTTGTTATCCATGTAGGTAGTTCCTCTAGCTCGTACGATTGATTGTAAGAACAAGCTGTATGAATACACAGCCACCTGTAACCCTCAGTATCCATAGGTTTAGCATAAGCAAACTCAAAGAGTCCCTTGGATACATCAGAACCTTGGAAGTTTAAGAATGGTTCTGTGTAGTAGACACGTCCACGATAGTCACACTCTACCATTTGATAGAAGTCTCGTAACCCAATGGCATGTATCTTAGCTATCACAAACTTCATCTCTATAGCTTTTGATTTAGCTTTTATAGACTGATCTTCAAGGTCTATAAACAACCCTAGGTTAGTCTCTAAAGCTTTAGCTACTGTGTTGTTAAGTCTCCAAGGTGTTTGTTGCAGCTTGTTCAGGGCAGTTATGAATGGTGCTCCTATAAGCTGCTTAAAGTCCTCTTCGGAACTCATACGTTTAATGTATGGTCTCTTTGTGAACTCATTACGCAGTGACATTATATCCTTAGGTGGTGTGAATGACGTACCAATAAGAGTTTTCTTTACATACTCAGGTGGTAAGTCTCCAAGGCTAGACCATGTACTTAGCAACTTAATAATGTAAGGTGCTCTGAACCCTTTGTATTCCCTTTCAATATGGATGTAACCTAGTTGAAGGAAAGCTTCTAGGTACAGGTCACCAACTGATAAGATCTCTTGATGGTTAGTGTTTAGTACACCTAAAGCAGACAGCACCTGTAAGCCTATCACAGACGATGTAACGGTTAGTTTAAAGGGGTTAGCTGATGACCTCCTGGACTTCTGATAAGCTGCGACAGCACCTGCTACGGCCCTTACAGTTAGCTTCTCGTACGTATATCCATAAGGTATTAGTGAGGAGATTAATCTGGCCCCTTCTGGGGGCCTCCCACGAAAGGTATTACCCTCACATCTTTCTTTTATGTACGATGTTATACGCTCTACACCAGCAGAAGACTTCTCTGGGTTAACCAGTGTACTCGAGGAAGTCCTCTTGTCCTTTGAGTCGGTTGGTTCTGGTATCGTAGTATGCTGAACCACAGTCCCCTGTTCGTCCTGTGAATCGTGACTTAAGTACTCGGAGTTTAATTGTGTTTCTTTCATCTTCATCTTCTGCCACTAAGTTACGAGAGAATGTAATTATATCAAAGCTAATCTGTTTAATGGAGCCTGAACCTTTGATGTCATCAATAGATGATAGGTGTCCCTCTTCGAAGGACCTACCTTGTGACTTCCTAAGGTGACTGATTAAACCCAGCCATACGTTATGCTTCTTGACTATCTTTAACAGATCAGACATGACTGAGTCTATAGCTTCGTTACCTGTCTTTCCATCAGCTCCTTCAGATACAGCGATGGTGATATGATCAAGAATGATATACTGGCAGCCAAGCAAGCAAAGATTTTCGATTTGGTCAATGAGGCTAGAATCTGAAACAGCTCCATTGTGGTCAAGTAATATGAGACGTTCATTTCCAAATACTCTTTCAAATGCTTTACGCTCTTGCTCAACAGTCGGGTCTGGAGGAGTAAACATCTTGATAAATTTCTCTGCAGAATCTCCAATACTTTCTTCAAGAGATACAAGCCCAATGCTTTCATCTGTATTATCCTCCAATTCTAGTATGATCTCTTTGATCATTGTTGATTTACCTGACCCAGTGCCAGATGTGAATAAAACTATCTCACCCTTACGCATACCATCTAGCTTATCGTTAAGACCTTCAAGACACTTAGGGTATGGTATTGACTTAACTTCCTTACGCTCAACGTATGCTTCCCATATAGCCTCACCACGTACGATAGCTGCAGGTGTGTACTTACGTGCATTAAAGATAGCTGTCATTAGCTCTAATGGATTAGCCATGAGGGAGTCACAGGGATCATTGGTTGACAGGGATGCTACCTTAGTTATGTCCCATCCAATTATCTTAGCTGCTTCTGCCACTGCTTTCTCACCTGCTTCATCTTGGTCAAACATAAGTATGACTTCTTTGAATGAACGTAACCATTCACGATTAGCCACAAGTATTTTCATGTTAGATGATGATGGTAGTGATACTACAGGGTAGGTACGCTTGTACTTGTTAAGCATTGCTTGTTGAACTGCAATAGCATCCAGCTCACCTTCGGTTATGATCACCTTGAAACCACCGGGTTGGAACTTAGATTGACCAAACAACTCAAGCTTAGCGTTCTTAAGGTCACCCACAACTCGGAACTCTTTAGGTAGTGTACGTTTCTTGTACGCAACTATTTTACCCTTGACTGTGTAGGGGTAGTAGTGTGCATTGACTGTACCATTGGAGTCGTAAGACACTTTCATATCATACTCATCACATGCAGTCTTAGTAAGACCACGTTCACGTACACCTGCACTATCATAGTTGTTTATATCTTGAAGTGAATCGCCACTCATATCATACTCTCGTTCGGTATTGGGGTTAAACTTTGACACGACTGTGTCATCATATTGATCTAGGAATGCTGGCTTATTACATGCAAAACATTTACCTCTTCCATTGGACCATAGTGCTACTGCATCTGAAGACCCACAATGTACACATGGGTAGTGCTTAGTGAATGTTGCACCCATCAGTTCCACCTGCTTTCTTTTAAGGATTTAGTATCAGTACGTCTGGTACTTGCTTTAGATTTAGTGTCAAGTCTTTGTTGTTTCTTCTCCTTTGGTTTCAATAAGTAGTCTTCCACTTCTGTAGATTTCGTCAAGTCTTGTTTTTGTTTCATCTGATATTGCTTCTTTTGGAATGAATTTAATTGCACCTATTTGTCTGTTTAAATACAGAGGCACACCTAACAGGCATTTCTCTGTGAGAACATCTAAGTACCATTGAACTTTACACTCTGCTGCTGACAAGCCACCTCTTGTTTCAAACAATTGAATCATTTCGTATGACAATACAGAGCCATTTCTTATGAGTTCATTGATATGTTTGGAGGAGCTTGTGTACGATTTCCAGTTAGACTCTTTGTCTCTCTTGGTTTTCTTATATGAATGGAACTGTTTCTTACCTACGTATCTTATTGGATTACCGTCAGGTACAGATACAGTTATAAGATATATGAAACCAAAGTAATCGTCAACAACAAATGGATCTCCTTTGTAGTCCCAGTGTCCTAAGGGTTTACTCATTAACAAATACCTCTTCAATAGTTAACCTACGAAACCCATCCCAATTCCTGCGCATGTACAGTAAGTTAAAGCAGGTCTCAAGCATACCCTTCCACTCACGTGGATGGTGGTCACGCCATGTGTTAGCAACAGTCTCAAGCATATCTTCAGTGGCTACACCTTGTAAGATCTTCTCGGCTTTCTTAGGGCCTATGCCCTTAAGTCCATGAATGTTATCTGTGCTGTCACCTGTAAGCATTTGTATACACATTTTATAATGACCTTGGTCAGCGTCAATAAAGTATTGTGTCTTCTTGTTGAAGTTGTAATGCCAACCGGGGACCATGTCAATGTCCTTGTCGATATGTGCTATGACATAATGCTCACCAGCTTCGTAAGCTTCTTGCGCCCAGATAGACACAACATCATCTGCCTCACAGTTATCTGACTTGAAGCAACCTGTTTCCCAAGCGTACTCGGTAACTGCATTACGTCTTTCAGCTACTTGAGGATCTATCTCGGACTTACTTCGGTTACCTTTGTAGTCCTCAGAGATACCGTACCTGAAGTTACCTTTACCTTTGACAGCTACGTAACCTTTGATACTTCCAGTGTCACGCATGATGGCATCAAGTGCCTTATCAAAGTATGACTTTGCTTGTGTGACTGAGTCTGTTGTTACTGCTATACGAAAGATGATTGAGTCAGCGTCTATGAAACACTTGTCGTACTCCATCTCTTCTTCCATACAACTTTTACTAAACATAGTAAAGACTGCATCGTTATTGTTGAACATAGTTGTTACTCTTTGCTAGATTGTCAGATGCTTTTAGGATCTGTAAATTATACTCTACATGAAACCCTGATACATTCTTACCTTGTAAGGGTACTATGTGGTCTACATGATATGAACGAGGCCCATGCTTCTTGTTAAGAGCTGCACAGTCCTCGTATATCTTTCGTATAGCATCAGGGTCTGCCCATGAGGGCATCCTCTGCTTCTTCTTAACGTACCTTAGGTTGTTTATGTGACAGACGTATCCGTGGTTATCTATTTTCCACTGTGTCTGCCTTGCAAGTTCTTTAGCTTTAGCTTCTGGAGTCCCTATCCTTACAGCATGGTGTCGTTTCCTACCATAGGCATTACGGCATTCCTTACACTTGTAGTCTGAGATTTTAAGTCTACCTTCAGCTATGTTTACACCCGACTCTAAAGGTATAAGACATTTAATGCACTTTTTATTAATGTATTTCTGCATAATTAATACCGATCTTCCCATCTCCGTCCATACAGGTAACACCCACAGACTTAGGTCCCTCACGGAATCCAGCTACAGATATATCTAGTACAGTTTTAGCATGTTTAGTAGGCGTAACCCATGCAGTCTCGTCATGATAAAACAAGATAGGGTATGTACCTTCGATACCTAACTCTTTAATCTTCTTGTACTGGTACACTAATGCAGACTTGCAGGTGATACCCTCTAGTGTTTGAAGTAAGTAGTTAAGTAGTTGGTGTTCTGAGCTTACAACAACTCGCCTACCATCAGCGCCTATGATAAAGCCAATCCCGGTCTTCATCTTGTTGTGATTGTACTCAGATACCAAGGAGTCTTTGAGATCCTTTAGCTTAGGGAACGCTGCTTTGAACTTAGCATCTGCTGCTTTACCAGCTTTAGGTGACTTAAGTCCAGTGATAACTTCACCAAGCTTAGCCACACCTGCGCCAAATAAGTAAGCATATATAAAGCTCTTAGCTTTTGTCCTTGAGATACCAAGGATAGCAGCATTGCGAGAGTGGGCATCAGTTCCATCAGATTCTTTACCCACAACTACAGAGGATGTAAACTTATCATCACCCATGTAGTGTGCTAGACCTCTGAATTGATTACCAGCAGAGTCAGCACCCACTAACCTATGACCACGCTCACATGTAAGTAAAGCTCTTAGGTCTTTACCGTACTCTGAGTGTACTCCGGGTATGTTAACAATGCCACGATGACGACAACGGAATGAAGGTGTACCTATGGTAAACATATCACCATGTAGCCTACCATCACCCCACTTAGCTACCATCTCTATCCAGTTATCAACCATAGATAACCTTTGACGTAGCATGTAGTAGTCACTGATCATACTGCCAACGATACCTAGAGGCTCTAAGGAGCTGTCTGTTAGCTTCGGGGACATCTTGATCCACTTACCTGCTACTTTCTTAAAGGTCCAATCGTCAGGCTTCCAGCCAATATCAGAGAGGTACTTCTTTACCTCTGCTAATTGACCTAGCCGTACTTCACTGAACTCTATACGAGAGAAAGGTCCTGTGATAAAACTATCAGAAGCTTTAGTGGTTACATCTAAATCATACCAATCGGTTATGAGTTTGTAGTAGTCACCATTCTTCTTAACAATCTTATCTACTTCTTTACTACCTTTAAGCATACATACACTACCTAACTGTGGCTCAAGCTCATCTTCTATAGCATGTAGCTTCCATGTTAGTTCACGTTTAAGTTCCTTAGCTTTAGGCATGTTGAACTTCCAACCTTTAGCAGTGATCTCTGCATTAACTACTGCAAAGTCATGCTCTAGGTTTAAAGCTTGCTTGAACTGAGGACGTGCTTTGATTTGTATTGACGCTTCTCTTGATAGTCTTTCGTATACTAACGTGTTTAATGTAACGTCTTGTATACAATATGTAAGCATCTCTTGGTTGTAGTTAGTCCAATCGTTGTAATCTCCTTTTGGATACTTGAAGAACTCACCCCAACCTGCAAGGCCATGCCTGTGTGTGCGTTGGAACATACATAGCTGTGACATTAGCAGTGTATCCCATACAGTCTGAGAGGGCCTAGGTTCC
>Ga0114915_1000188_pt1 | contig 29233 bp, 20 predicted proteins | sample MalvirAntarct_55_FD_87288 | JGI IMG/M metagenome (GOLD analysis project Ga0114915, IMG submission 87288) | Marine viral communities from the Global Malaspina Expedition - Malaspina viral metaG Antarct_55 | ecosystem: Environmental > Aquatic > Marine > Oceanic | place: South Georgia Island...
TAGAAAGCGTTATAGAAATAAATGGTTTAAAGATAGCTCTACCTCCTACTCCAAAAGAAATTTTTAAAAGATCTAAAAATAAAGAAGATCAATATTGGCAAGTAACCCCACTAAGTAAAGAGTTAAATAGAATAAAATCTATATTTCAATGGCACGAAACTCCCGATACTTTTAAATCTCAATGGGTAGACTATATAGAGGGAGAATTTGATAGAAGAGAGCAGGGATATTGGTTTATGAATAACGGGAGCCCTACATATATAACGGGGACTCATTATATGTATTTACAGTGGACAAAAATTGATGTAGGGAATCCTGACTTTAGAGAAGCTAATAGGATCTTTTATATATTCTGGGAAGCCTGTAAAGCCGATAAGAGAAGTTTTGGTATGTGCTATTTAAAAATAAGACGTTCAGGATTTTCATTTATGAGTTCATGTGAGGGTGTTAATCAAGCCACTATTACTAAGGACTCAAGAATAGGAATACTATCTAAAAGTGGTTCTGATGCTAAAAAAATGTTTACCGACAAAGTAGTTCCTATATCTAATAATTACCCTTTCTTTTTTAAGCCTATACAGGATGGTATGGATAAACCTAAAACAGAATTAGCATATAGAGTTCCTGCTTCTAAAATTACAAAAAAGAATATGTATCATTTGGCTGACGATGAACTCGAAGGATTAGATACTACTATTGACTGGAAAAACACTGGTGATAACAGTTATGATGGTGAAAAATTACAATTATTACTTCATGATGAGAGTGGTAAATGGGAAAGGCCTGATAATATTTTAAACAACTGGAGGGTAACTAAAACTTGTTTGAGATTAGGTAGTAAGGTTATTGGTAAATGTATGATGGGATCTACTTCTAATGCGTTAGATAAAGGGGGTAGAAATTTTAAAGATCTTTATGAAGACTCTTTTCCCTCTAAGAGAAATGCAAATGGTCAAACAAAAAGCGGATTGTATTGTTTATTCGTTCCTATGGAATGGAATTTTGAAGGATATATTGACAGACATGGAATGCCTGTATTTAAAACACCTATCAAACCCATAATAGGTATAGACGGAGAAGATATTAATATAGGAGCAATAGATTATTGGGAAAACGAGGTGGCTTCTTTAACTCAAGATCCTGATGCTTTAAATGAGTTTTACAGACAATTTCCCAGAACAGAATCTCATGCGTTTAGAGACGAAAGCAAACAGTCTTTATTTAATTTGACAAAAATATATCAGCAAGTAGATTATAATGATTCTTTAATTATAGAGCAGCACACTACACAAGGATCTTTTCAGTGGAAGGATGGAATTAAAGATACTGAAGTAATATGGTCGCCTAATAAAAACGGAAGATTTTTAGTAACATGGACTCCAGGTAAAGGATTGATGAATAAGGTTATAACAACCAGAGGTATAAAAAAACCAGGGAATGAGCATTTAGGTTCTTTCGGCTGTGATTCTTATGATATATCTGGTGTGGTTGTAGGTAAAGGATCTAATGGGGCTCTACATGGACTTACTAAATTTAATATGGATAGTGCACCAAGTAATGAGTTTTTTTTAGAATATATAGCTCGACCACAAACTGCTGAAATATTTTTTGAAGAAGTATTGATGGCTTGTGTATTTTACGGAATGCCTATACTTTGTGAAAATAATAAACCTCGTTTATTGTATCACTTTAAAAACAGAGGATATAGAGGGTATTGTTTAAATCGTCCTGACAAAACATATAACAGATTATCTAAAACAGAAAAAGAATTAGGCGGAATACCCAACACTTCTGAAGACGTAAAACAATCTCATGCTTCAGCAATAGAATCATATATTGAAAAACATGTAGGTATTGATTTATTGGGGGATTACAGGGATCAAGATGATATGGGCAGGATGTATTTTCAAAGAACTTTAGAAGACTGGGCTAAGTTTGATATCAGTAATAGAACTAAGTTTGATGCAGCTATTAGTTCAGGATTAGCTATTATGGCCAACCAAAAACACTTATACACCCCATCTAAAGAAAAATCAAAAATAAGTATTAACTTTGCAAGATATAATAATAAGAATACACTAAGTAAAATAATTACATGAAAGCAGTCACTATAAATATACAATCAGCTGCCTTCCCAGATCAATTTGTGTCCGATGCAGATAAAAAGAAAAAAACTTTTGGACTACAGGTAGGTCAAGCAATACAATATGAGTGGTTTAGAAAGGATGGCATGAATTGTAGATTCTACAATCAGTGGGCAGATTTTAACCGATTAAGGCTGTATGCAAGAGGAGAGCAATCAGTTGCAAAATATAAAAACGAATTAGCGGTAGACGGAGATTTATCTTACCTTAACTTAGACTGGTCCCCTATTCCTATTATACCTAAGTTTGTTGATATAGTAGTAAACGGAATGGCTGATAGATTATTCAAAGTGAACTGTCAGGCTCAAGACGCTATGTCTGCAGAAAAGAGAAGTGAATTTCAAAAAATGATTTCGGTAAATGTAGCTGCTCAAGATTTATTTCATCAAGTTGAAAAAGATTTTAAAATGAATGTTTTTCAAGTAGATCCTAAAACGCTTCCTCAAAGCGATTCCGAAATGGAGTTGTATATGCAGTTAAATTATAAGCCAGGAATAGAGATAGCTAATGAAATAGCTATTAATACAATGCTTGAAGAAAATCACTATATTGATATTAGAAAAAGAGTAGATTATGATTTAACAACTATAGGTATAGGTATTAGTAAGCACATGTTTCAAAAAGGAGATGGAATTAAAGTTGAGTATGTTGATCCTGCAAATGTAGTTTATAGTTATACTGAAGATCCTTACTTTAAAGATTGTTTTTATTGGGGAGAACTTAAAACTGTTCCTATCACAGAAGTATTAAAGATTAATCCAGATCTAACAACAGAAGATTTAGAAGAGATATCTAAATATAGTCAAGCGTGGTATGACTACTATAATACTGCCGCTATTTATGAGAACAGTATGTTTGCAAGAGACACCTGTACGTTATTATTTTTTAATTATAAAACAACTAATAGTTTTGTTTATAAGAAAAAACAAACTGCAGAAGGAACTTTTAAAACAGTAGAGAAAGATGATCAATTTAACCCTCCTGAAGAAATGATGGAAGAAGGTAATTTTGAAAGGGTAGAAAAAAGAATTGATGTATGGTATGACGGGGTTATGGTAATGGGAAGTAATATGTTGCTTAAGTGGGAAATGATGGAGAATATGGTTCGTCCTAATTCTGCTAATCAACATGCTATGGCTAATTATGTAGCATGTGCTCCAAGAATGTATAAAGGAATTTTAGACTCTTTAGTAAAAAGAATGATTCCTTTTGCAGATTTAATTCAAATAAGTCATTTAAAATTACAACAAGTTGTTTCTAAAGTGGTTCCTGATGGTGTTTTTATTGATGCTGACGGTTTAAGTGAAGTGGATTTAGGAACGGGGAATGCTTATGATCCTTCAGATGCTTTACGATTATACTTTCAAACAGGTAGTGTGGTAGGTAGAAGTTACACTCAAGATGGAGAATATAATAATGCAAAAGTTCCAATTACTCAGCTAACATCTAATAGTGGTAGCAGTAAGATGCAAATGCTTATAGGTAATTATAACCACTACTTAGGAATGATAAGACAAGTAACTGGATTAAATGAAGCCAGAGATGCCTCTACTCCTGACCCTAACTCTTTAGTGGGCGTTCAGAAATTAGCAGCGTTAAATTCTAATGTAGCTACGAGGCATATTCTTAATTCAAGTTTATATATAACCAGAACTTTAGCTGAAGCTCTTTCAATAAGGACTGCAGATGTTTTAGAATATGCTGACTTTAAAGATGAGTTTGCTATGCAAATCGGTAAATATAATTTAGGAATTATAGAAGAAATTAGAAATTTATATTTATATGACTTTGGTGTATTTATTGAAATGAGTCCTGATGAAGAAGAAAAACAACAGTTAGAGGCTAACATTCAAGTGGCATTAAAAATGGGAGGAATTGACTTAGAGGATGCTATTGATATTAGAACTATTAATAATTTAAAAATGGCCAATCAATTATTAAAAGTCAAACGTAAACAAAGTGCTGCTGAAAAGAAAGAAGCAGAAATGCAAAAGCAGGCTATGCAAGGACAGCAACAACAAGCTCTTCAGAAACAAGCGGCTCAAGCTAAAATGCAACAAAGTCAACAAGAGATGCAGGCAAAGATTCAAATTAAACAAGCGGAAATTGCTTTTGAAATTGAAAAGCAAACTAATGAGGCTGAATTAAAAAGAAGATTAATGGATGTTGAATTTAACTACAACATGAAATTACGAGGCTTGGACCAACAACAAGTAGACATGCGAGAAAAAAGTAGAGAAGAAGGTAAATCTGAGAGAATAGCTGAGGGTAATACTCAACAATCTAAAATGATTGAACAAAGAAAAAACAATTTACCAGCTATGAATTTTGAGTCTAATGAAGATAGTTTAGATGGATTTGATTTAGCAGAATTTAATCCCAGATAGTGCTTGAAAAAATAATTAAATAAATATTAACTTTGCATAAATTAAATTAAATAAAATGGAAGACCAAAAATTTGTAGTAAAAGAAGTAACAGGTATTGAACAAAAATCAACTCAAGAAATAGAAAAAGCATTACTTGAGAAACATGAGGAAAAGTTTTCAGATTCAAAAGAGGAAACTATAGTTCCAGCTGTTGAAGAAAAAATAGAAGATTCATCCTCTGAAGAATCTAAATCAGATGGGTTAAATGATGAAAGTATTATTTCTTATATAAAAGAAAGATATGATAAAGATATATCTTCAGTAGATGAGTTGTTTTCTACAACAAAAACTAATGAAGAATTACCTGAAGATGTTTCGGCATACTTTGAGTATAAAAAAGAAACTGGACGTGGAATTAATGATTTTGTAAAATTACAGCAAAATTATGATGATATGGACAGCGATAAGGTGTTGTCTCAATATTATTCTCAAACTGAAGAAGGTTTAGATAGTGAGGATATTAAAGACTTAATGCAAGACAAGTTTGGTTACGATGAAGATTTAGACGAGCCAAACGATATTAAGAAAATTGAGAGAGCAAAAAAGAAAGAACTTGTAAAGGCTAAAAGGTTTTTCAATGAACAAAAAGATAAATACAACACTCCTCTTGAGTCAAGTGGGGGTGGATTATCTGACGAGGACAAAGAAAAATTTAGTAGTTATAAAAGTTATATAGAGGAGTCTACCAATGCTCAAGATGCACAAAAGAAAAGGTACGATTATTTTTTAGATAAGACCGATCAGGTCTTTAACGATGAATTCAAAGGTTTTGAGTTCGCTGTCGGAGAAAATAATTTTACATTTAAACCTGGTGATGCTAATGAACTAAAGAGCAAACAATCAGATGTTAACACTTTCGTAAATAAATTTATGGATAAGGAGACGGGTTTGATGAATGATGCTCAAGGATATCATAGGGCAATGTCAGTAGCTATGAATATTGATAAATTTGCTGAATTTTTCTACAATCAAGGAGTAACTCAGACTGTAGATAGTGTAAGTAAAAAATCTAAAAATATTAACATGGAAATGAGGAAAACCCCAGTTTCATTAAATAGAGATGGATTACAAATCAAAGCTATAGGTGATACAAGTAGCGGTAGAGGACTCAAAATTAAAAGTATTAAAAAATTATAAACTAAAAAACAAAAAAAATGCCAGTAAATGCAGCCCCAGGGTTTGATCTTCAGCCAAGTGCGGAGAGAGTAGCCCTACCAAGTAATTACATTACCAACTTTGATTTCTTAAATCAGTATCTTCCAGATACATACGAGAAAGAATTTGAAAGATATGGTAATAGAACAGTAGCTTCATTCTTAAGAATGGTAGGCGCTGAAATGCCTTCTAACTCAGACATGATCAAATGGGCTGAACAAGGAAGGTTACATACTAAATACACTGATGTAACATTAGCAGTAACAGGTGCTACTGTAGGTGTATTAACAGTTCCTTTAGGATCGATAGTTCCAGCAGGATCTAACATTGCAGTAAGAATAGGTCAAACTATTTTTATATCTGATAATACTCCAGGATCTATATTGCAAAATAAAGCAGTTGTAACAGGCGTAACAGCTAACACAATTACTGTAGCATTCTACGAAGCTTTATCAGTAGTTCCAGCAACTCCATCAACATTAACTATAATGATTTATGGTTCGGAATTTGCTAAGGGAACTCCAGGAATGGTAGACTCATTAGAGGCTAACGATGTATTCTTTGACAACAAACCAATTATCATTAAAGATACTTACGAAGTAAGTGGTTCTGAAATGGCACAAATTGGATGGGTTGAAATTTCTACTGAAAATGGTGGATCAGGATACTTATGGTACATGAAGTCTGAGCACGAAACAAGATTAAGATTTGAGGACTACCTTGAAACTGCAATGATTGAAGCTGTTCCAGCTGCAACAGGTTCTGGTGCAGAGGCTGCTCTTTCAACTGCTGCTCCTGCAGCTGGTGTAATTAACGCTGGTTCTGAAGGTGTATTCTTTGTAGTAGGAAGTAGAGGAAATGTTTGGGGTGGTGGTAACCCAACTACTTTAGCTGGTTTCGATACAGTTATTCAAAGACTTGACAGACAAGGAGCTATTGAAGAAAATGTTATTTTCTGTAATAGACAATTCTCATTTGATATTGACGATATGTTAGCTGCTCAAAACTCTTACGGAGCGGGTGGTACTTCATACGGATTATTTGATAATGACGAAGACATGGCTTTAAATTTAGGTTTTACAGGATTCCGTAGAGGATATGACTTTTACAAGTCTGACTGGAAATACTTAAACGATGCTACAATGAGAGGTGATATTGTAGGTGGAAACATCAACGGACTTTTAGTTCCTGCTGGTTCTACTTCTGTATATGACCAAGTGTTAGGAAAGAACGCTAAGCGTCCATTCTTACATGTTCGTTATAGAGCTTCTGAAACTGAAGATAGACGTTACAAAACTTGGATTACTGGTTCTGCTGGTGGTGCAAGAACATCTTCTTTAGATGCTATGCAAGTTAACTTCTTGAGTGAAAGAGCTTGTTGTACTTTAGGTGCAAACAACTTCTTCTTATTCCAAGACTAAGTAACACTAATTTAGGGGGGGGACTAACCTCCTCCCCTTTTTTTTAACTTTAATTAAATTATATAAAATGAAAACAAAAAAAATACTGGTAGCTAAGAGCTACAAATTAACAAACAACAAAACTCCTTTAGCATATATGCTTTCTTCTCACCATTCTAAAAGAACTAATCTTTTACATTTTGATGAAGATACAGGGGTTAATAGACCACTTCGTTATGCAAAAAACCAAAGATCTCCTTTTGAGGATGAGCAAGATGGTAACGCAATAATGGAGCCTATTGTATTTGAGGATGGAATGCTTCATGTACAAAAAACAAACCAAGTACTTCAACACTTCCTTTCTTTACATCCTGGTAATGGAAATTTATTTGAGGAAATAAATGAAGCAAAAGACGCTGCTGAAATGATGGAAATGGAGAATATAATTTTAGACTCTCAACTTTTAGCTCGTGATTTATCTATAGATAAAATGGCTACTGTAGGTAGAGTTCTTATGGGGTCTCAGGTGGATAGTATGAGTACAGCTGAATTAAAAAGAGATATATTAGTTTTCTCAAGAAATTATCCTATTGAATTTATGGATGTTTTAAATGATCCAACTTTACAAGTAAAAGATGATGTAGTTGTTTTCTTTCAAAAAGGGATACTTACTTTAAGAAATAAACAAAGAGATGTGTACTTTAATTTGCCTCAAAATAAAAAGAAACTATTAACTGTTCCTTTCGGAGAAGATCATAATGATATAGTTGCTTCTTACATGCAAAGAGATGAAGGAATAGAAACTTATAAGCTTTTAAAGAAAAGTTTATAAAATAATATAAGCACAATAAAAGAGCACCTTAATAGGGTGCTTTTTTTTTATGTATATTTGCACTTTATTAACCCATTAAAACCTTTTTATAAAATGGTAAAATTTCTTAAAATTACGAATGCTCCTATCACTGGTCAGTTGATCAGCCTTGATGGAGTTAAAGCACTTGCTACAGCAACTGCTACAGCAACAACAGTTACAATCAAATATGTTGATGGTACAACTACTACAGTAACAACTGCAGCACAAGTTGCTCATGATGTTTACACAGCTATCTTAGATGCACAGGAAACAGCTTTAGCTACTTCTTGGCAAAAATCTTATTTCGAGATGAATCTACCGAAAGCTGTAACGAGTATTGTAAATGCTTAATTAGCTTAAGCATATTAGTAAGTAAAGAGAGGTCTACAAAAAAAGTAGGCCTCTTTTTTTTTTACTATCTTTGTGAAAACATTTAAAGTTTATGGCGGCATCAATAAATGAGGTACGGAATACTGTATTAGCAATAGCTAATAAAAATAACTACGGATATATATCTCCGCAAGATTTTAATCTTTATGCTAAGCAAGCTCAGATGGATATGTTTGAAGATTATTTCTATCAGTATAATAATTGGATAACTAAAGAAAATCAAAGAGTTTCAGGCACAGGATATGCTAATATTGTAAAGGGTATAGTAGAGGTTATAGATAGTTTTTCAGCTTCAGTATTTTTAGGGCAAACTAACGCTAACACTTTTGCATTGCCAAACGATTATTATTTAATAAATAAATTATTTTATTATTCTAAACCTTTATTTACGGGTACAAACACAGCTATAACAGTAGGGCAGCTTGACGATGCTGCAGCAGTAGGATGGACAACTATACCTGTCTCAGCTCCAACACCTCCTATTGGGAGTTTGGTAGTTAATACAACAACTTTAACACAAGCTTTTGTTACTGGAGTTGTAAATGCAAATGCTTTATCATTAAGTGATGATATATTTTTAGCGGTAGGAAATAGTTATGTTATATATTCAAATACAGATATTAAAGAAGTAGAAAGAGTAAATCAAAATAAAATATTTTTACTAACAAGTTCTATGCTAACAGCTCCATCAAAAACTTTTCCTGCTTATGTATTAGGTGGGGCGAGTTCTAATACCGCTATTGGAACTTTAGGAAATACAGTTACAATTTATCCTACAACTATACTTAATGCAGGAGATATACAGGCTCAATACATTAGATACCCAGTTGATCCTCAGTGGACCTGGCAATTTTTAGTAGGAGGAGAACCTCAATTTAATCCAGGTGCTGCAGATTTTCAAGAGTTTGAGTTACCAGATTCTGATGAGCCAAGTTTAATTGCTAAAATTTGTCAATACGTAGGTATTGAAATTAGAGAAGATATGGTGTATAAATTTGGAGGAACTGAAGAAACTTTAGATAACCAAGAAACAGCTTAATTATGGCATATATTACAGATTATCAATATTACGAAAACGGTATAGTACCTCCAGGGTCGAGTCCTGAATCTGAAGCAAATTGGGGATCATACCAATATATTACTTTAGAAAATATAGTTAATAATTTTATGTTAATGTATCAAGGTAACCATGAGATTATTAACAACATAAATAGATATCAAGTTTTATTTCACGCAAAAAGAGGAGTTCAAGAATTGAATTATGATGCGATGAAAGAAGTAAAAATATTAGAATTAGAGGTTTGTGAAGAATTAAGATTTGTTCTTCCTCCCGATTATGTAAATTGGGTAAGAGTTTCTTTAATGGAAGGGGGAATGCTTTTCCCTATGACTGAAAATATTCAGACTAATTGGAGTGGAGCTTATTTGCAGGATAATGACTGTCGTATTTTATTTGATATAGACGGAAATGTATTGAAACCAGCTGATTCTTTCTTTGATATAAAAAGATTAAACGGAAGTCAAAAAAATATGTACATGGGTACAGGACCTTATAATGGTTCGTTGGGTTATAATATAGATGGCACTTGGTACTTTGATTATGCAGTTGGCGGTAGATTTGGGATGAATACAGAAACCGCAAATGCAAACCCTACTTTTAGTATAAATAAAAAAGCGGGTGTAATTAATTTTAATTCAGGAATGATGGGTAAATTTGTAGTTTTAGAATACGTATCGGATGGATTAGAAAAAGGAGATGATTCTTCAGTTAGTGTTAATAAATTATTTGAAGAATTTATATATGCGTACATAAGATACTCTATTGTAAATAGTAAATTTGGAGTTCAAGAATATGTGGTTAATAGAGCAAGAAAAGATAAATCTTCTTTATTAAGAAACGCTAAATTAAGATTAAGTAATATACACCCTGGAAGGCTTTTACAAAACTTAAGAGGTCAGAATAAATGGATAAAGTAGAATGGCAGATATTAGATCAAATTTTATAGCAGGTAAAATGAATAAAAGCGTTGATGAACGCTTAGTTCCACGTGGAGAATATGTAGATGCATTAAATGTTAGATTAGGTTCTACTGAGTCTACTGAAGTAGGTGCTGTAGAAAATTCAAAAGGTAATACTCAATTAACTTTTTTAGCTTACGACAGTAATCCTTTAACCCCTGCATCTACTTCTTGCATAGGAGTTTATGAAGACGGAATGGAAGAAACTCTATATTGGTTTGTTCATGACTCTGCTAACGCTGCATCTCCTACAGGTAAGTGTGATATGATAGTTTCATTTAACACTAATAGTAATGTAGTTACTTATCATGTGGTTTCAGTGTGGGACGGGCAGCCTGGTAATGTTAACACAACTTTAAATTTTGATCCTAAATTCTTAGTCACTGGAGTAAGTAAAATTGAAAATCAATTATTTTTTACGGACGATAAAAACCCTCCAAGATATATAAATGTAAAAAGAAATTATGATGATCCAGCAGCTACAAATGTTCCTGCAGGTTCTGACGGTATACGTGAAGAAGATATAGGTGTGATAGTAAAACCTCCAGGGTTTGAGAGCTCTACTCTTACATACACTCCTTTACCTGTTCCTGAAGTAACATTAGAAGATTTTCCAGGTGATGAAAATTATATGGAAACAAGATTTTTATGTTTTGCTTATAGATATAGATATCAAGATGGCGGGTATAGTGCTACGTCTTTATTTAGTATGCCAGCTTTTCAGCCTGGATCTTTTAGATTTAATTTAGATACCTATAACAATGCAGGTATGTTAAATCGCTTTAATGGTGCTACTATTGGTTTCTCTACAGGATCTAAAAGAGTTATTCAAGTAGACTTGCTTTATAAAGAAAGTGGTAATAATGTTATTTATGTAATAGAAAGATATAATAAAAAAGATTTAGGGTGGGCTGATGAAATACAACAAAGTTTAACTTTTAGTAATAGTAAAATATTTACAACCTTAGGTTCAGATGAATTATTAAGACAATATGATAATGTACCCAGAATTGCTAAAGCTCAAACCATTCAAGGTAACAGATTAATATATGGGAATTATGTAGACGGTTACGATGTTGTTAATGAAAACGGGCAAAAAATACCTATAAATTATACTACTAAACATATAGTAGAAGAAATAGGGGGTGTAGGGTTAGATGCTCCAATAGCAAGTAATGGTGTTAATTATACAATAGGACAGGCAGCCGCAGGTGGTCCCGCTTCTGTTGCTGTTACTGATTCACAAATGACTTTTGATTTATCAGCATTAACATTGCCAATCATCGCAGGATTAACATTGACTTTTGATCTAAATATGCAGTCTGCTCCCTCCGCTCAAGTTAGTGGTGGTAATCCACAGGCTATTGGTCCTGATTCAAAACCTGCTTTTCAACAGCCAAGTCCTTTTAGTATAAGCTGGACTTTTACCTGTCCAATACCTTATGCTTCTGTAAGTGATCTGGTTAACTCTGTTGAGTTTCAGACACCTATAGGTAGTACAGCTATAGGCAACTTTCAACCGTTACTTCCTAATGACCTTTCAGGTCAAGGGGGTACGGTAACTGATAAGTTTAATAATTATGTTAATCCTCCAGCAGGATCTGCTATGGAGATTATAAATAGTTCTATAACCACAGCGTGTTCTACAGCGGGTCCAGCGTCAACTGCAGTGTGTACTCAACAAGGTTTTAATTACACAGCTACACCAACTGGTTTTACTCTTCAGTGTCCTGCGGTAAGGTTTTATTCTGAAGACGCTCCTGTTGCTGGAGATGTTAGTCAGCAGTTTGAGTTTTTTAGTTTTATAGATTTTAGTAGTACTACTGGATATCTTTTAACTGCTGATACTTATAGTTTGCATAGTAATAGAGATTATGAAACAGGTATTGTTTACATGGATGATTATGGTAGAGCCTCTACAGTATTGGTTGCTAATGATAACACTATTTATGTACCTCCAATTCACTCAAGAGATAAAAATACATGTAAGGTAACATTATTTAATTTACCTCCTTACTGGGCTTCTAAATATAAATTTGTAATGAAGCCAAGTGAAGGTACTTATTTTACTGTTTTTTCAAGTTTATACTATGCGGACTGTCAAGATGCTTCTGTCTTTTGGTTTAAGTTAGAAGGAGATAATACTAATATTGTTACTCAAGGAATGAATCTTGTCGTTAAGGCAGATACTATAGGCCCTTTAAACACCAATGTAGTTTGTAAAGTTTTAGAAATAAGAGCGTTTAGTAGTGATTCATCTGACTTCGCTCCTTGTAGTGGTTCATCTGCATTAAATCCAGCGGGATTATATATGTGTATAAAGCCAGGGGGTTTTAGCACTGAGCTTGCAGATGATGCTACTATTGCGATTGGAAATAGAACAGGTAAATCTTCAAGTACAAGTTGTACTCTTTCACTTAACTATTCTTTAAACTTCCCTTCAGGATCAGTTCTTGCAGGACAGCCTTATGATTTACCAGCAGGATCAAGTATTAGAGTCAAAATTAATAACTGGAGGGGAAGCAAAGGTAGTAATTGTACATCAAAGCATTATAAGTTTGATGAAGACTTTAAAGCCACTCAAGATTACCCTGATTTTCTATTATGGTGGTATGGAGATGGGGCTGATTTTACAACTGGAAGTAGTAATGGTGTGGGCTGTCAACAATATAAAAACTCAGGGGTTCCTTTTACTAATGCAAATGGAACTCCTACAGTTCCATCAAGTCATTGTTTTACAACACAGTTATTTGTTTATACTTCAGGTCCTGGCTTACAGTTTAGAAATAGATGTGGTATTCCAAGATGTTCAAGTTTTTGGGGAGATCAAAGACCAGGGAATGTTGGTACTTTAATAGAAGTTTTAAGAGGAGGGCAATTAATTATATGGGAAACGGAGCCAGCGGAAGTAGATCCTAATTTATTTTTTGATGCTTCACGAATGATGGATATATACGTAGACCCTGCAGATGGATTAAGATACCATCAGGCTCCAGGAGGTCCAGACGATAAAGACCAAGATGCGAGTACTAATTTAGAAGTAACATTGCCTTTTGCAAATTGTTATACATTTGGAAACGGGGTAGAAAGTTTTAGAATTACAGACTCTCCAGGTACTAAGTCTTTTAATATGGGACAAAGAGTATTGGCTGTTTCTAATCAAGATTTTAAAGAAGCAAATAGATTTGCAGGTATGACTTATAGTGGGGTGTATAGTGGAGCTGCTAACTCTAATAATCTTAATGAATTTAATTTAGGATTAGTAAACTATAAAGATTGCGAGACTTCTTTTGGTCCTATACAGCTTATGTACTCCAGAGAAACAGACATTCTTACCTTGCAAGAAGACAGGATATCTTATGTATTAGCAAAGAAGAATGTTATATCTGATTCTACAGGAGGTGGAGCAATAGCTTCTGTGCCTCAAGTTTTAGGAACTCAGATAGCAAGAATAGAGGAGTATGGTATTAGCTTTAATCCAGAAAGTTTTGCAGCTTGGGGTTCTGATATGTTTTTTACAGACACTAAAAGAGGGGCTGTTGTAAACTTAAGGGGGACAGCATCTAATACTGATCAAATACAAATAATATCTCAATATGGAATGAGGTCTTGGTTTAGAGATCGATTTTCAGAACAACTTATAACACAAAAATTAGGAGGTTTTGACCCTTATATGAATGAATATGTTTTAAGTACTAATTTAAAAACTGTTCCATTCCCAGAAGTAGGAACTCCTTGTGGAACAACATTATCACAAAACAATGCAATTAATGTATTAAATTATACGGTAAATGTAGGAGATGCTGTAGGAAGTATAAATATACCTTACACTATAAGTTCAGGTTCAATAACTGTAGACGCTACTTGGAATGGAGTATTAGTTACTTCAGGAGTTGTATCAGCGAGTGGGTCTATAACTGTTAATAAAACTTCAAATACTCCAAATGATATTGAGATGGTAATTACTCCAGTAACAGCAAATGGAGCTTCGGCTACTTATGAAATTGTTGTAGACTGCCCTCCAACAACAGCATTAACATTAATTAGGATTGTATTAAGTTCTCCAAGTACAGATGGACAGTTTATTCATTATGATTATAACTGGACAGATGGAGGTACTATTTCGCCATCAGTAAATGATTTAGCTTCTTTAGGATTAATAACTCCTACTGAATATATATCTCAAACTGGAAACAGATCTATAGGGGTGTTCCCTTATATAGGTGCTGATATTACAATGAGAGCTTTAAAGCAAGGGTTTGATGATTTTGTTTTTGATAGTTCTCAAGATAAGTTTAGATATTTATCCAGCACTGTATTGTATGCAAATACTAATACTGATATGCAATTATTATTAGCTGATGTAAACTTAATAAACATAACTCCTATATCAGGAGCTGCAGGATCGGAGCAAGCTACTATTACTACAACTTCAGCAAACTTCCCATTAACTAATCAATATTTATATTTAGTTTGGGATTTAAGAGAGACTACGCAAAGTACATTATGCTTCTCTCCTATAGCGAGTGGTAGTGCTGCTGACGCTTGTTGTGGATGTACTCCTTCGTGTGGAATAACATACTTCGGGCCTGTGCAATCAACACAAGCTTTTGCTTGCCAAACAAACACTAACACTGCTGGTAATCAGCAAGGTTCTTTTAACGGAACAGGATCTATTCCTCAAATTGGTGAGATTTGTTTTGCAAACTTAACTTGTGATCCAGCATCATTTATACAATCAGGATTCTATGTTGTAGATCCAGCTCAACCTTCTGGAGCTTCTCCTAAAAATTGGATTCAAATAGGGGCAAACGGAGCAGTAATAGCAGCAGGATCATGTTAAAAAATTAAATTATATGGCAACTTTAGGAAATTATTATTATGACGGAACCAGCTTTGCTTTAGCAACAGGCTTGTTTACAAATTCATCGTTAACTACTGTAGCTCCTGACGGATGGTATAGTCAAGGAGGTATTTATAGAAAAATGACAACAGGGGTATTGGGAGCTACTAATACGTGTACTTCTTGTATAACTTCTTGTGGGTCAACACCAGTGTCTCAAACTATATTTGCTAAAAATCTTCTTACAGTAGATGTAGGGGCAAGTGTAGGTGCGGTAATAGTAGAGTTTACAGTTGGATTAGGTAATAATGCAAGGGCAACTTGGACTCATAATGGAATTACAGCAAGCGAGTATTCTTCTCCTAACACTCCACTTGGAGGTTATCTGCAGGGGTTAATTGGTGATGAGAGTTGTTGTGGGGTTGATAACGCTTCAGGAAGCAGTGGTGTTAGTTACACAGGTGCAGAGCAGTCTTTTAGTGCAGGTACTTGGATTCCTAATGGAAATATAAGTTCATGGGGGCCATATTTAGATCAGACTTTAGGGGGTGTAGATTTAGAAACTACTGGTATTGGATGGGGAACAACTATAATGGTAGTTCCTAAAACTTCTGCAGTTTTGAATACTATAGATTTTGTAATAGACTCGCCTAATGCGGGAACTTTTACTTGGTCTATGAAAGTTTTATGTCCTGCATCTTTACCTTCATTTCAAGGAACTCTTGCTTCTCAAGTAGATTGTCCAACAGCATGTTTAATAATAACTACTCCAGATCTTTTTTATCATGCACCTGTATCAGGAACCCCTGCCTTACCAGCAGTAAATGATTGGGTTTTTAGTGATGATAGTGGAGCTACAGCTATAGCTGATGGTTACTATAGTGTATTTTTTGGAGGAGTATTTTCTTGCATGGAAACTGCAAATGGAGTAATAATTAATATAACACCTTGTTAATATGCCTTTAGGACCAGCAACATTATCTTACAGTGAAAGCGTAAAAGGATGGCCTTCATTTTATTCTTTTCAACCTGACTTTATGGTAGGAATGAATAGTTTCTTTTACACCTTTGATGGAGGTAATTTATATAGACACAATACCAATGAGGTAAGAAACAATTATTACAACACTCAGTTTAGTTCTACAATAACATCAGTTTTTAATACTGAGCCTCAGACTATTAAGTTATTTAAAACCATGTCTTATGAAAGTGATGACAGGTGGAGGTGTACTGAATTATTTACAGAACTCGGAACGGGTTCTATGTTAGCTACAGAGTTTGTTCAAAAAGAAAGAGAATGGTTTACTTTTTTAAGAGAAAATCAAAATACTATAAATTGGTCTGCTCGATCTACTAATGGTATAGGAACTCTTCCTTTGGCAGGTGGTGTGGGTGGAGCTTCTCCAGCTGTTACCCTTACTTTTACTTTTGATATAGGTAGTATTATTTCTATTGGTGATTTTGTTTATGCAGCAGCACCAGGTATTTTTCCAGCTCCAGCAGGGCCAGAAGTTTATGCGGGTCAAGTTGTAGCGATAGACAGAGATATTAATGAAATAACTATTAATGATACTGCTGTGGCTGTTGATGGGGTAACTACAGGAACAATCCCTGCAAATGGTGACTTTATTATGTTTATGAAAAATGCTGTAGCAGAGTCACATGGTGCTCGTGGTTACTTCATGCAATATACGCTTCTAAACACTAATACTGATGCAGTTGAATTATTTTCTGTAGGTAGTAGTGTAATGAAAAGTTTTCCATAGAATTTACTATCTTTGCGATAATGAAATTAAATATATTACCATTAACAGCAAAGGATTACGATAACATTCTATGTGATTGGTGGAGAGACTGGAGATGGACCCCGCCTTCTAAAGATTTTTTACCAGATAACGGTAAAGGTGGTTTTATTGTTTATGAAGAAGATACACCTATATGTGCTGGTTTTATGTACTTAACTAATTCAAAAGCAGCATGGTGTGATTGGATAATATCTAATAGACATTATAAAGATAGGCAAAACAGAAGAAACGCTTTAGAACTTTTAATTAAAACAATTAGTTTGGAAGCAGAGAAAAAAGGAAACAAATATGTTTATGCATTAATAAAAAATAAACCGTTGATAGAAGTTTATAAAAACAATAATTTTGAGGAAGGCAGTACGTATACTCATGAAATGATTAAAAAAATATAATATGGCAGCAGTAACAACAGCAGTAGTAGGTATAGCCTCAGCAGCAGCAAGCACTGCAATGAGTTTTTCAGCAGCAGCAAAAGCTAAAAGAGAAGGAGAAGCGGCAGCAGCTGAAGCAAAACAAGCAATGGAAGACGCAAAGAAAAAAGCAGAAACGGATTTTTATGAGGGGCTTAGTGTTCCTTTAGATGCTTATGATGCTGAGTTTGAAAATAATTTAGCTGTTGCTCAACAAAGTACAGAAGCTTTGCAAGAAGGTGATTCAAGAGCTTTAGCAGCTGGTGTTGGTAGGGTTGGTGCACAAGCTGGTGCTCAGGCTCAAGAAACACGTATTGCAATGGGAGAACAAATATCTGATCTTCAAGCTACTAAAGCACAGTCTAAAGATGCAGTAAACCAACAACTTTTACAGATGGATGTAGCTAATGCTAAAGAGCAAAAACAAATTGCACGTGAATCAGAAGCTGCAAGAAGTGCTGCTATTAGTCAAGGTATACAGGGTATTGGTAGTACTCTAACTGCAGTTGCTGGAGCAGCCCCATTATTTCCAGGAGGAGGTGCTGCACCGCCACCAGGAGGAGGAGGAATTAATGCGGGTTATACCCCTGCCCCACTTACTTATGGAGATACTCCAAGTTTAGGGGGTGGAACAACTTCAATATTTGGCCCAAGCACCTCTCCATTTAACCCCTAAAATTATGATTAAACACAAAAAAATATAAAAATGGCGGTAGATCCAACTAAAGCAAAACGAGATATAAATTTTGATACGTTTGCTCCTGAAAAAGAAGGAAGTAGAATAAATTGGTTTGAGCAGGCTAATGTAATTAGCGATGCTGTTACTAACGCTGCTAATAAGCGTCAAAAACGTAAAGATGATATTAATGAAGATACAAAGACAAATTTAGATGCGTTAAATGAGTTAGAGTCTTTAGATAACAAAACATTAATGGATATGACTATTGACGGATCTAACGATGCCGCTAATGTTATATATCAAGCTGAACAAGCAATGCAAAGAGGAGAGCTTAGACCTCAGGACTTTCAAAAAATAAAAAATAATATAAGCTCAGGATTTACACAATTTCAAAAAAATGCTAAATCTTGGGATGAAGATTTTAAAAGGTATACTGAAAGAATGAATGGTAATCCAGAGTTAGGTCAGTCCAGTTCTTTAGAGCAATATCTTGGAGAAAGAATGGAGTCCTTTGGAAATCTTAAAAACTTACAGTTAGTTACTAATCCTGAAACGGGTATGTTAGCATTTGGTAGAGTAGACCCTGAGACAGGGGAGCTATTAACAGGTCCAGATGATTTGATTAGCATGAATAGAATGACTGCTATTAGTAAGCAAGAGATTAATGAATATGATGTAGGTGGATTTATAACTCAGGCTTCGGAAGAGTTAGGGAGTTATATTACAGCAGGTAACGCATCAACTATGGGTAAAGATGGCACAGGGCCAAGAGCTGTTCTTACAATAGAAGACTTTATGCAAACTCCTGAGGCTGAGAAATATATAGCAGATAAAGCTGCAGCTGCAATGAGTAGTAATTATGAGATAGGAAGTATTTTAGCAGATAATGGTATTAAAAATGATCTCGGAGAATTATTTAGAGGGGGAGACCAAAAACAGTTTGATCAGTGGAATATAGATAATCCTGATGATGCGGCTAACAATCCTATTATTGTTATGGGGTATAAAGAGAATGGTGTACAGGTAGAACCAGCTCTTACTGATGATCAAAGACAAAAGGCTCAAGGTTTTATGGAAGATTCTTTAAAAGCTAAGTTAGGATATAAAGAAACATTAACAACTAAACAGGTTGTTCAACCAAGAGCTAAGAGTAATTATGAGATAGCTAAGGGAGATGAGGAAAAAACTTATAGTAACCTTGTAGATGTTGTGGATAGATTAATTAGTGGAGATGAAAAAGCATCATCAGCTGCCGCTACAGAGCTTTCTAACTCTATTAACAGCAGAATGTCTAACGACAAAAACTTTAAGCCAGTGCAGCTTATAGAAAGAGTAGGCGATCAGTTTGTTGTTACGAAGAAAGGAGATAACCCTATATATATTGATGCTATAGATTCTAATGGAGAAGATTTATCAGGAGATGAAATAGGAAGTAAGATATGGAAGTTAGTTACAGGAGGGAAAGTTTCTTTTTCTGACGCTAAAGGAGATCAAACGTTAGGAGATAGAAATAAAACTGATGCAAGAGGAACGCAAACTAATGTAGCTCAAATTGAAAATGCAGACTATAATTCTAAGATTAGAATTGACGGTAAAGATGACGCTGTGCAGACCTTTGTTGATGATATTACTGATATAGGGGCTGGTTGGGATGAAACTACAGAAGAAGTTGCTCCTCAATATTCAAATATCTTACAAGAGGTATTTAAAACATCTACTACCCCAGGTCTTATTGCAGCATTTAAAGGAGACGACATAAATGTTAAGGCAGACGGTAAAACTCTTATATTTAAAATTGGAGATATGACCTTTAAATATCCAAACGATATGGTTGATTGGAAGGAGGGTCAGGATGCGAGTGATGATATGTGGGATAAAAGTGAAACTATTTGGCCAGCGATGCAAGATTTTATATCTGAAGCTATAGCTCAGAAAAAAACTGGTAAGAAATACAAGAAAGAAGAAGAAACAACTAATGCAGGTGATAATATTTTAGAAGAAACAACAGAATAATATGGATAAGTTAGAACAAATGTACAATCTCTATGTAGAGAAAGGATTAATTTCAGAACTTAAAAGTCCATTTGAAAAGTGGTCTAAAGCTAATCCAGAAATGCAAATAAAACTTTTTGAGTTGGGCCAGAAAGAAGGGCTCTTTGGTGAAAAAACTCAGATTGAATCTTTTTCCAACTTATGGATGGTAAAAAAAAAAGACGATTCTCAGCCTATTGCAGAGCAGGAAGTTATGGAATCATCTACAGAACAAGTTCAGGATCAAGGTGGCTCTTCGGATGTTTCGATATCGGAAAACACAAGTGATTACGAGAATAAATTATTAGGAGGCGAGACTGAGACTGAGACTGAGACAGAGGTTGTGGAAACTGATCCTGCTCGTTCTCAACAAGAGAGAGTATCAACACCAGATATTCCTGAAGACAACACTATACTTGAAGATGTTGTTGGGAAAAATTATTTAACAAATTTTATTGGGGATATATATCGTGCTGGAAAGCAAGGTTTCGTACAAGGTAATACTTCAGATGAAGGATGGGAGCTTATGTATAAAGGAGCTGATTCAAACCCTGAGGATATAATGGAATTTTTACAAGCTCAAGAAGAAATTGCTGCGTTAGGTGAAAGTGATGAGATGCAGGAGTTTAATAGGGTTTATGAAGATGCTGGTGGAGGTGCTTTGGGTTTTTTAAAAGGATTAGCTTATGCTGGGCCTTTAAATGTTGTTGCTCAATTAGGAGCACAGACTATGATGCAAATGCTTAACACTTCCTCAGCTACTGCAGCGGGTACTGCCATTGGAGTTGGAGCTGGAGTTGGATCTTTAGGAGGGGGAGTTGGAGCTCTTCCTGGTGCTGTTGCCGCTTTACCTGCAGCTTATGCCGCTTCAGGAGCTGCATTAGAAACAGGTTTATCTTTCGCAGAGTTTTTAAGAGAGGCTGTAGAAGAGAATGGAGATTCATTTGATCAAAAGGGTATATCAAAAGTATTAGCTGATGACGATAAGATGTTTAAAATCAGAGCGAGATCAGCAGGGAGAGGAGCGATAATAGGAATTATAGATAGGTATAGTTTAAAGATGGGTGGAAAAATTGTAGCTAATCAACTTGTTAAAGGAGTAGGTAAAGGAAGAAGAGCTTTAACCGCTATGGGAACAGAAGCTATTGGTGGTGGTGTTGGGGAGACTTTAGCCAGAGTAGGGGTAGGTCAAGATTTAGATGCTCGTGAAATTGGTTTTGAAACTATTGGAGGTACAGGTAAGGGAGGGTTTTCTTACGCTTACGGATCTTTATTGGCAAAACCCAAATATAAAATAAATAGCGATACTCAAGAAGGGGAGGTAGATCTTAAGACAGTTACTGATATGATTTTAAATTCAGATGATAAAGATTTTGCTGCTATGACATTTACTATAGAGAATGATCCTGCTTTAAAGGCTTTAGCTGACCAAAGAAAAAAGAAATTAAAAATACGAAATACTATCTTAAGGGAAGTGGGTACGCAAAATATTCCTAATAAAGAAACTTTAGATGAATTAGTAGCATTAGAAACAGAGAAGGAAAATCTGGGAGCACCTACTACAGAGGCTGGTAAAAGAAGATTAAGGGAAATTCAAGATAGAATTATAGGTATATACAAAGGAGATATAAATGTTAAAGTTACTCAAACTGATGACGGTCAAGGTAATACAACTACAGAAACTATTGAGGTATCTAAAGAGTATGCTGCAGAAAAATTATTGGAAGAAGGAAACGAAAACCCTACAGACCAGGATATTGCTGAGAAGCAAGCTCAGCTTATGGAGGAGGGACAAGAAGCTATTAATAAACTAAAACAAGAGCAAGATGCCATTCAAGAGTCAAGCCCAGAGAGCGTGGATGTACAAGAACAAACCGAAGTTAGCAGCGAGGTGGGAGATGGAAACACCGAGACAGTTGTTACCGAAGAGAGCGACAGCCAAGAAGGGGCCGATACTCAAGAGGTTACGCAAGAGGAAATAAATGAAGAGTCAAGAGACTTAGAAACCCTAATAGACGGAGAGCCTACTGTAGTTGAAAACACAGAGGTAGTAGAAGAGGAGAGTAGACCATTAAAAGAAAAGATAAAAAATATAGTAGATAAAATAGCTGATGGTAAAAATGGGTTTGCTGAGAAATGGTTTAACCCTATGGTTATGGAGCGTGCTGGTATAACTACAGACGAAGATGTTAAAGAATATTATGTACAAAGTATAGAGAGCGGAGAGGTTATAAATGATGCTAATAAAGAATTTTTAAATAGTGAGTTTGAAAGGTTGGGAATAACTCCTCCTGCTACAGAAAACACTACTACTCAAGAGGTAGCAAGAGAGTCTGCTGTTGAGGTTAATAATGAAACAGAAGGATTAAGTATTATAAACTCTAAAACAGGAGAGGTGGTGGAAATGAGTGGAGCAAATGTTACAACTCCTAAACTAAATATTGATGGAACAGTAGAAAATAACTCTACTAATTTATTTATTGCAGATGATACCGTTGTAGAGGTAGATCCTATATATGAAGATACAAAAGCTCAAGAGAAACAAGAGTCATTAATAAAAAAGCTTGCTGAGAAGGCGGTCAAATCTATTAAACAAATACTTCCTGATGTGCAGGTGGTTTTGCATAGAACGGAAGCTGCTTACAATAAGGCTACTAATCAAAATTCACAAGGATCAAAAGGTAAAGGGGGTTCAAGAGGGATGTATTCTTCAGGAACTAACACCATACATATTAATATGCCTCATGCAACTACCAGAACTATAGCTCATGAAGTTTTTCATGCGGTAGTAATGAGTAAATTTGATGGAGCTAACTTAAAAGCAGTTACCGATAGAATGGTAAATTCTTTACAGTCCAGTATTAAGGATCCTAAAATAAAAGCAGAGTTAGATGCTTTTGTAAAAAAATATACAGGAGATAATAAAAAATTTAGAAGTGAAGAGTATTTAGCTGAGCTAACAGGGATGTTGTCAGAAAATTACACCTCTTTAAATACGGAGGAAAAAAGTCTTGTTAAAAGATTACTGAAAAAATTAGGTAATATGCTTGGTATTAAGGCAGAGGTTAGTACTCAAGATGAAGTAGTTAACTTATTAAATGTATTGTCTGGGAAGATAAGAGAAGGAGGAGAAGTTAGTATGCAGGATATAAAAGGACTTCAAGAAGTAGATAAAGTAAATACTGAGGAGAAAATAAAACAGAAGCAAGAGTATGAGTCAGCGATGGATGAGCAAAGAGCTGAGACCGAAAAAAATGATAAACTACCCTCAGGAATAAATGCGTGGCTTGCTGAAAATTTAGGGAAGGTACATGTAGATGATTATATAAAATATGGAGACCGTAATTATATTCCTAAAGACGGAAGAAAAGGTTTAAATAAATTACTAAGAAAAACTGGAGAACGAGATATTGATACAACAAACGATCCAGCATCTAATGCATCTAATGATATAGATTTCTTAGATCCTCAAGTTATTATAGATTACTTAAATGATAGAGCTGATAATCCTGGAAAATATAGTGCGAAAAATTTAGAGAAAGCATCAAGATCAGGCTTCTATAGCTCAGAAAGATTTCAGAGGTTTACTACAACTCCTAATAAATTAGCTAATTTTTATAAAATGAACAGTAAGGGTTTTATAAAACCTGAAAACGTATATGATTCTAATGATTTAAAACAATGGGCTTCTCGTGTAGGATTGAAAGTGGATGAGTCTCGTGGGGATAAAGGAGAAATTACAAGCTACTACCTAAGAGATAGTGATGATAAAATATTTAAACCCTCTAAAGACAGAATGCAGGTGATATTTAATTCTCAGGATTCTGATAGTCAAGTAATTAACAAGGCTCGTGAGATGGACTTTAGTGATGCAGCTATTAAGGATTATTTAAAAAGAATAAGAAAGGTGTCAGCTTCAGCTGCAGACGCTATGCTTAAGGCTAAAACTGAAAGAGAGATAAGTATACCAGTCGTATTCGGAAATGTAGAGGGAGGAATGAAAGTAGGAGAAGGTATGTTTAATGATGTAAACACTAAGCTTACAGAGTTTATTACAAAGAATAGCCCTAACAATGCGGAGATAAGAGAGAAAGGTATTTCTTTATTAGAAAAAAATGAAGAGTTTCAAGCCCAGCCAAAATCAGTTCAGAATGATTTAGTAAGTGGTTTTGATAGATCTTTACAAACAACTGCTAATAGAACGGTTCAAAAGAAAATAAGTTCTATCCGTAAAGAAATAACAACAAGAAAGGAAGGTGCTTCCAGTTTAGCTAAGAGTAAAGCAAGGTTAAAACAATTTATAAGAACTCAACTTCCTGTTTCAAAAAAATATTCTAAGTCAGATATATTAAAGCTAACGAATCTAATAGCTAACGCTTCTGAAAAAACTTTTTTAGCGGATGCAGAAAAAGCTTTGCAAGTTGTAGAAAAGCAAAGAGGTGTTTTAAAAAAATCATTATTTAAAGATATTTTAAATTTAGTAAACAAAAAAGCTTCTAAAAAAACTACAGATAGTGGTAAGGTTAGAAGTAAAGGTTTAGATGCTGCTGGTCAGCAATTTTTTAGATCAGTCAAGACAATACTTACTGCCGCTATTAAAGGAGATGTTGATGTGTTGGCTTCTATAACTGAAAAGTTAAGAGCGGACAACGTGGAAATAGGTGGGACTGTTATAAATGTAAACGATGCTTTGACTAAAGAATTAAACGGAGAGCAGTTAACTGTAAAAGAACAAATGTTATTGGAGCAAATTTATGCTTTAGATACTTTTGGAAATATATCTAATATGAGCTTAGAAGATGTTCAGTCTTTATATGATGGTTTTAAGGATGTCAGAGCAGAGTCAATTAAAAGATTAGCAGTCAAAAGGTTATCGAGAACAGAAAATCAAAACCAATTAAATGAAGAATCTTCAGCTCAAGTTAAAGAGAATTATCCCTTCTTATATAATCCAGACGGAACTTTAAAAGATAAGAATGATTTAGATAGAGATGCCAGTAGTACTTGGAATGATTTTCAAAAACTAAAAATATGGAAAGGACTCCAGACTTTTATGGATAGATATCCTTTTACAACTGGATTAGGTATATCAGATTTCTTTAGAAATAAAATTGCACACTTAGGTACTATTACTAATATTATGGATAATGTAGCTAAGGGTAATACTTTCTTTAGAGAGAATGTTTATGATAAGTTAAACCTTATGAATACTAAATCTTTAGAGGGAGAAAAGGCTATTATAAAGTCTAACGATAAAGGTTTGGGAAAAATAGCTAATACTATAGAGGGGATAACTAAAGGTTATGCTGAATGGAAAAGAAAAATCCCACGAGGTCAAAGAATTATTTATGGTAAATTTAAAGGAGGAGCAGGAGAAAGGTCTCACACTATAGATGAGATGATGCGTATTTATGCTTTAAGTAAAAATGATATACAAAGAGCAAAGTTAGAGAAGATGGGTTATGATGCAGAAGTGTTGGACCAGATCACCAGAGAGATAACTCCTTTAGCTACTGAGTTTATAGATAAGACTGTAGATTATTTAAGTAATGAATATTTTGAGGAAACAAACTCTACATACCGTCAAGTAAATGACGTGAACTTAGGTTTTGTAGCCAACTACTTCCCAACACAAAGTATATCTCCTTCTGTGGATGGTTTGATTACTGAGGGAGATTTTAATGGAGTATTTAATGCTGAATATGATTCTGCTTTTAAATCACGTATTGATAGAGAGTCAGATGTAAAAATAGAAAATTTATTATTTACAAATGTATTAGAGTCTCATATCAAAAGTATGGAAAGATACAAGTCTTATGCTGAAGGGACTAAAACTTTAAATAATATATTTAAAAGTCCAGATGTAAATACTTTAGCTCAGGAGCTGGGAGTGAAGACGTTGATTAAAAATATGGTTAATATGGCTGTTAACCCTAACTCAGGGCTTCAATTATCTAATACCAAGTTAGATAGACTGCAAAGTAAGTTTACTTCATTTGCATTGTCATTTAAGTTTATGCAAATACCTAAGCAGGCAACATCATTTATTAATGCATTTGAGGACTACAACTATAGAGGTAAGGGCAAGACAAGAATACCAGGTATGGATACCTTAGGCTTTATGATGGATATGGCTAAAGTAATAGCAACACTACCTAAGCAAATAAAAAAAGCTCGTAATATTTCAGCTGATTTTTCTGCTCGTTTAGATCAAGGATTGGAGGGTGATGTGTATGGATTGGAAAGTGGTAGTAGAACATTTAAGCCATTAAGAGGGAGGTCTAAGACAGCTAAAGTTATACAAGCTCTTAAGACTGCGGCCGCATCTCCTACTGTTATAGGTGACGTTATGGGAGTAATGGGGTATATGGCTAACTACAATAGAAATATTGCAAATGGAATGTCTAAGGCAGATGCCCTACAAGCTTTCAATAATTATAACGCTACTCAGCAAAGTCGTAGAAGTACGGATAAAAACATGATGCAACTCCAAGGAGATGGTTTGACAAGAGCATTTACTATGTTTGGAAGTACATTATTTTTACAGATGAACAAGGTAATGTCCAGTACCACTAATATAATGAGGACTTTAAAAGAAAAGAAAGTACCTACAGCTAAAGATACAAGGGCTTTGACTTTAAATTTTGCTATTGCCAATATGTTATTTATTGCTACAGCTAATATGTTTAAATTATCTGAAGGAGGAGAGGATGAGGAAGAGGCTATGGAAAAAATTAAAGATGCTGCTATGGGGTTAAGTTTACTCTATCAAGTCCCTTTAATAGGTGGTGGTGCTGAGACAGTTATTAATGCTATTAAAGGAAAAAGAAGTTTTAATAATGATGTGGTTAATCCTTATACCAGTGTATTTAGAAAGATAAATAAAGGGTTTAAAAAGGAGAGTACATTTGACGCAGTCAGACCACTGCTTGAGATTGGATTAGGAGCACAGCTGGATCCGTTTATTGGTTTGTTTAATACTTTAGGTTTAGAAGTAGATGATGCAAGTGAACAGGAAAACTTATACAGAATGTTAGGAGTAAGTCCTTCTTATCAACCTAACTCTGCTAAGAGTAGTTCTAAAAGTACAGAGGGCATGGGACCAAGAGGTGGTGGAACAAAAGGAAAAAGAAAATCAAAAAATGATAGGCTATCTCAGCCAAGATAATGATTAAGAATTATTTTAAATATCTATTTGAAATATTAAAGTATTATGATGTTCAACCATTGCTTCTTTTTTGGTGTGTATCTGATATATTAAACAATCAAGTTCTTTGGACCGACTATCAATACTGGGCGGACTTAGGGCAGCCTAATACATATTACTTATATGGAGCATATCTACTTGTTAGTATAGGGATATTTACATCTATGTATTCTTTAAAGAGATGCACGTTTTTTGTGTCTTCTTATTTGTTGTTAACTTTATTTGCCACCATTAGATATGTTGTTAGTTTAATTTGTGATTCTGAATCATCTTTTGATTTAGCAGCAGGCAAGGCTTTAACTATTACTTTTTTTTATTTATTTATATGGTTATGGATATGGGTTAAATTAAAAAATGAAATACTTTATAGAAAAATAAAATCATAATGGATCAGAATTTAGCGACAATAATTACATCTTTAATTGCAGTTCTCTTTGGTGGAGGAGCGTGGAAATTCTATGAGTTTTTAGTAAAAAAAAGATCTGGAGACAAAAAAAGTATTAGGACTGAACAGACTATGTATAGGGATGATCTTATTTCAAGAGTAGAAAGATTAGAAAGAGACAAAGATAATTGTAGTGATAAGTTAATGGATTTAAGCCAAAAACTTTCAGCATTAACTGTAGAGTTAGCCTTTATAAAGAAAGAGAATGAAAGACTAAAATATAAGTAATATGAAAGGTTTTAATGAAGATCAATGCATGAGGCATAGCTATAATTTGTTGTTGGGTAAAAAAACCTTAGATCAATTAATAGAAGAAACTGCTGAGTTGGTTCTGATGTTTAATCCAAAGAAAAGAATTATACCGATGGATTACGATTTGTATGATACTCTTATTGAATACTTTGTATCTACCGAAGAGTATGAAAAGTGTGCAGAGCTTACTAAAGCGAAGAAGGCTCTTTAATTTCTCGCTCTATTAATTCTAATAATTGATAGGCAGTGTAGATAGGGAGTTGATCGTTGTAGTTCTGATATATTTGAGTAAAGTTTTTCCCCTCCCTATCCCACGTCCATAATGTGTTTACTTTGTTTTTAATATTATATTTAAGAACAGACTTAATTGTTTTATATTTCATGTTCTGTTTTTATTTGATCTTCTGGTAATCTATTTCTATTATACTGTTCTACATTAAAATTCTTATCATAGTTTCTTCTCTCAGCTTCTAACTTGTAATATAAGAATGCCTGGAATCCATTAAGGTGTGAGTCTGTAGGAAAGAAATATTTCCATCCCTTAGACATTCCTTTAGCTATATAGTAACAGAAGGCAACGCCTATCTTACCACTACTCTTTTTAAAATTAATAACTGCAGTATGATCTGAAGTTGGTATAACTTCATCTACCTCGAAAGATTCCTCACTTACATTTCCTTCTCTGTCTGTACGTGAAAATCTTTTAGCAATTACTTTGCTAAACTCATGTAGTTCTTTTGCAATCTGCTTGTTCATTTCTTCTTTTGTCTGTTATTAGTCTGTGGCAGTTAGCACAACGACCCTCACATTTATCTATTTCTTTTTGTATTGTTTCTATACTGTAAGAATTTCTTACCATATTTGAAATACACATTATTTTTTTTCCTCTTACATGATCAAAGTCTAATACTAATGGATTACTTTCCCCGCAATCTATACATTCAGATATACTTTTAATTGCATCAATAAATTCTTTTCCCTTTCTTCTTTGACTTTTATTTCTTAAATAAGATCTTTTTTTTATCTTTTTCTTGTTAGCTTCGTAGTGACGTTTGGACGCTGCAGCCTGGTCTTTTTTATCTCTATAAGCCACGTTTAATTAAGAAGGCCAGATTACAATTAAGTAACATGGCCATATAACTATTATATTCCTACACTTCATCAGACATAGAA
>Ga0114915_1000195_pt1 | contig 28751 bp, 22 predicted proteins | sample MalvirAntarct_55_FD_87288 | JGI IMG/M metagenome (GOLD analysis project Ga0114915, IMG submission 87288) | Marine viral communities from the Global Malaspina Expedition - Malaspina viral metaG Antarct_55 | ecosystem: Environmental > Aquatic > Marine > Oceanic | place: South Georgia Island...
CTGTAGGTTCATCAGGAAATGCAGGAACAAGTGGTGTATCAAATCTATCAGGTACATCAGGTTCAACAGGTACATCAGGTTCGTCAGGTGTAGGAGGTGCAGGTGGTGTTTCAGGAGGTTCAGGAACAAGTGGAACTTCAGGAATAGATGGTACATCAGGTCAAAGTGGTACAAATGGTTCATCAGGTGCAAATGGTACATCAGGTCAAAGTGGCACATCAGGTCAAAGTGGCACATCAGGTCAAAGTGGTACTAATGGTACATCAGGTGCAAATGGCACATCAGGTCAAAGTGGTACTAATGGTACATCAGGTGCTAATGGTACATCAGGTCAAAGTGGTACTAATGGTACATCAGGTGCAAATGGTACATCAGGTCAAAGTGGTGCTAATGGTACATCAGGTATAAATGGTACTAATGGTACATCAGGTGCAAATGGTACATCAGGTCAAAGTGGTGCTAATGGTACATCAGGTATAAATGGTACTAATGGTACATCAGGTATAAATGGTGCTTCAGGTGCTTCAGGAACTCCATTAGAGGTTATTAATACAGATAGTACAAGTCCAAATTATGCAGGAAATATTACTATTAATGGTTTAGATACTTATAATTCAACTACACCATTTTCTTTAAATGCTGACTTTTCATTAGGTATAAGAAATCCATTTGTAATAGGATTAAACCAACCAAACAATTCTGGTTATTTAGAATATAAAAAACCATCAGTCGATGGAAATGCAAGTGGTGAAATATATTTTGGGGGAAGTGCTGTAGGTATATTTGCCTTTGGTAATTTAATTTATATGGATACCAATGGAAATTGGAATAAAGTCAACAATAATTCAGTTAATTCAACTAAAATGTTAGGTATAGCAATGGGTTCAAACCCATCAACAGGTAATGATGGTGTTTTATTAAAAGGATTTGTTAGATCTTCAGCTTATAATTTTACAGCCGGAAGTCCAATCTATATTGGTAATACATCAGGATTAATGAGTAATTTAGTAAGTGTAGTTGGGAGTGGTGATTATGCAAGATTAGTTGGATATTGTATAAATAATGGAAATGATATTGTTTATTTCAACCCAGAACCAACCTGGATAATTAAAGCATAATACTATGGCACAAGCAATAATAATAGCATCAGCTTACGGTTCAATAACAAGTAATAATCAAAGTAGCTGGGGTAATGCCCAAGGTGCTACTACAGGTACCATACAATCTTCTGCAACTCAACAAGATATAGAAGTTTATGCGGTTGCTGGTGGAAGAGGAAATACATATAGAGTATCTAGATTTTTTATGTGGTTTGATACATCCCCTTACCCAAATATAACAGCTGTTGAATACTTCTTCCCTTCAGGAGGCGAACAAGGAAATGAAGAATATATAATAGATGAATCAACTGCATTTGGGGGTGGAGGTAATCCACTAGTCGGCAATGATTTTAATAATGTACAGTTTTCCCAAGCTACAACAGGTCCTTTTACATGGGGTCCCCCTGGATTTTTTCAAGTAAGTGGTGGAACTTATGCTGTTACTTTAGCAAATACTGGAGTTCTTAATAATGTTATACTTAATTTTAATTATGATGACCAAAATAATCCACCTAGTGTACCTGCTGGAGGATTTATTACTTGGGCTGATGTAGTTCCGGGTGAACCTATTGATGTTTATATTGAAATTACATATACTCCAACCCCAACAGGATGGACTGGTGGTAGTAATATAAATGGTGTAGCTCTAGCAGATTTAGGTAGTATGAATGGTATTCCTTTTACTGATATTGCTTCTATAAATGGTATTTAAAATAATTTGGATATGTTAAAAATGGTTGTTATATTATACAATAGTTTTAAAAATAAAATGCATGCAAAAACTTTTATATGTAGCCCCACACCTATCAACAGGTGGTTTACCCCAATATTTAACCAAAAAAATAGAACTTCTCAAAGATGAATTTGAAATTTATCTTGTTGAGTGGGATGATTGTACTGGAGGTAGATTAGTAGTACAAAGAAATAAAATACTATCTTTATTAGATAATAATCATTTTTTTACACTTGGAGAAGATAAGCAAGAATTTCTAAATATAGTTAATAAAATAAACCCGGATATAATCCACCTAGAAGAAATTCCTGAGTTTTTTATGGATGATGATATTACTAGGAAGTTATATTCTATAGATAGAGATTATTTCTTAGTAGAAACATCTCATGATTCATCCTTTAATGTATCTGAAAATAAACTTTTTACACCTGATAAGTTTATGTTTGTATCAAATTGGCAAATAGATCAGTATATCAACGTAGATATACCTAAAATATTAGTAGAATACCCAATTGAATATACTCCGCGCCCTGATAGAGAAATCGCGTTAAAACGCTTAAACTTAACTCCCTTAAAGAAACACATACTACACATTGGTTTATTTACTTCACGTAAAAATCAAAAAGAATTTTTTGAATATGCTCGATCTTTACCTGAATATGAATTCCATAGTGTAGGTAATCAAGCAGATAATTTTAAATGGTATTGGGAACCTTTAATGAAAGATAAACCAGATAATTTAACATGGTGGGATGAACGTACAGATGTAGAAAGTTTTTACCAATCAATGGATTTATTTTTATTTACATCTCGAGGTAGTGAAAATGATAAAGAAACAATGCCTTTAGTAATACGTGAAGCTTTATCATACCAAATCCCACAATTATTATATAATCTAGAAGTTTATCAAAACTACTTTAATGATTATAATTCTATAAATTATTTAGATTTTAATAACTTTGAAAATAATGTTAAAATGATTAGAGAACATTTTAATAATATTAATAAAGATGAAATTTTTATAATCTCAACCTATCCTAATTCTAGAAGTGTAATAGAAACAACCAAAAGGTGTATTAATAGTATTAAATCCATTTCTAATAGAAAAGTAATACTAACATCTCATATACCTATTCCTGAAGAATTATCAAAATTAGTAGATTATACTATTAATGATAATAATAATATTTTAACAAAACACTCGTATTATTGCAATTACTTTAACTCAACCCCGGAAACAGAGGTTCAAATAAATTTAAGAAGTAATGAGAATGATGTGTATCATGGGCCTAGTTGTTATTCTAACTATCATAATGGTGCCGCACTCGCAAATAATTTAGGATTTGAAAAAGTATTCTTTTTAAATTATGATTATATTCTTTATGACACAGTAGGTATAGATAAAATATCAGAAATTTTAAATAAAAAAGAAGCATATTTAGGTAAATTTAAATCATTAGAAGGTGATACTTTATACACTTATTTTTTAGGAATTAACTCAAACTTTTATTTAAATACTATTCCTAAAATCTCTAATGCTAAAGATTATGAATTATTACGCAATCAATGGGGTAGTGAATCAAATGGGTATGAAAATATGATGTATCATGCTTTTAAAAACATACCTAATATATATTATGAAGATGATGCTACTTTTAATAAATTAGTAGAAGATTCTTTTATACATGAAGATTTCTCAAGAGTTGAGTATTATACAGTATTACCTACTAATATAGAAAATCAAATATCTCCTTATATTAGAATATCTAATGCTAAAGAATCCAAAACCATTCAAATTTCATTACTAGAAGGTAATAAAGAAACTATTTTAGATACTATCAATATCCAGCAAAAAATAGATTATTATAAGTTAACCCCATATATTAAGGGTAGTAAAATTAAATTTTTAATAACAGATACTTCGGGTATAGTAGAAACAAAAATATTATCTACTGATAACTTAGAAAATAATGGTATTTTAAAACTTAAAGAAGATAAATTACAAAATACAAACCCACAAAAGGTTAAGATTTTTCACCTATTAACTCAACCCGATGAGGAGAGGGAACAACTATCAATAGAATCAATTAGTAAACTAGGTGATTATCCAGATGTAGAATACACACAAATAATTAATGAACCCTATACGGAATTACCACCAAAAGAAAATTGCCTAAGACCTGACGATATACAAATGGAGCCAGGACATTATAAACTATCACCAGGTCATTATGGATGTTATAAAGCTCATGCTGATGCTATTTTATCATGCCCTAAAGAAGAAAATACCGTTTATTTATTTTTTGAATGTGATGCTATATTAATGGGTAGTACTAATGAATTTATTATAAAATTAAAAGAAGCAATTAATATTTCAAAAGAATATAATTATACTTTCTTCCATTTTGGGGATCATTATGAAGTATTTAATGAATATAAAACTCACATAGATGGGGGGATGTTTACAGAAACTCATGCTTATTTAATTATGGGAAGTAAAATAGATAGAGTTCATAATGTTATTAATAATGGTAAATGGGATGTAACCGACTTATGGATAACTAATAATTTTAATAATGAACCTAAAGGTTTTTTTAAATCACCTATTACATTTCAAGCTGAAGGTTATAGTTATATAGAAAAGAAAATAAGTGGAACTAATATAAAAGAAGTTATATAATTATGAAAATATGTCATGTAGATCCTGGATGTGGTTTAAGTATCCCACCAAAAAATTGGGGGGCAATTGAAAAAATAATTTGGGAATTTGAACAAAATCAAATTTCTCTAGGTCATGAGTCTACACATAAAATGTCATCTCACATACAACCTAATGAGTTTGATATAGTTCACTGTCATGTTGCAAATTTAGCTTTAGGTCTAAAGGAAAGAGGAATACCTTATATTTACCAACTACATGATCATCATGTTTTACATTATGGTAAAAAATCTAGTGTTTATAAAGAAAATCTAGCAGCAATAGATGGGTCTTTAATATCTCTAATGCCCGCTAATTGGCTAGTTAAATACTTTAACCATCCTAAATGTGTTTACTTTTCACATGGGGTTAATACTGATATTTTTTATCCTATTCAAAAACCAAAAACAACATATCCAAAATTATTAATGTTAGCTAATAATGGGTTAGGAGGGAATAATGCATATGATAGGAAAGGATTTGAATTTGGTTTAGGTTTAGCTATGTTAAATAATTTAGAAATAACAATAGCTGGACCCTCTAATAATAAAAATTTCTTTAATAGTCATTTATGGATGTTAAATTATCCAAAATTAAATTTAATATTTGATACTCCTAATAATGAGTTATTAAATTTATACCATAAACATGATATTTTTATCCACCCTACTATGTTAGAAGCTGGTCACCCCAATTTAACAATGATGGAAGCCTTATCTTCAGGTTTACCTGTTATAGCAGATTGGGAGTATGAGGTAGACTTACATGGATGTTGGAGAGCACCCAGAGATATATTTAAAATGGATGAGGGGTTAAAACACATTTGGGCTAATTTAGAATTTTATAGAAAGAAGGGTCTTAAAACTAGTAATGAATTATCATGGTTGAATCGTACAAAAGATTTAATAAAAATATACAATAATTTTATCAAAATATGAAAGAAATATTAATTAAAGAATATAATAACTTACAAAAACTACCAAAAAAACCTAAATATCAAGAAAATAAATATTTTTTAAATTTTATTAAAGGAGCTAAATTTGAGGTAAAAGGTAATGTTAAGAAAAAATATAATGTAGAATTTATCAACCAAGATAATAATACCATTATCCACCAAACAGAGCTTAAGAATAATATGTGGTCGAAAACATCACTTGAATATTTTATAAATTATAATATAAAAGTAACAGATTTAGACGATAATAAAATATTATTTGAACATAAATTTAATGCTAAAGATAAAAGAGTATATATTCACTTTGCTTCTAATGCTTTAGGTGATACTTTGGCTTGGTTTCCATACGCTGAAGAATTTAGAAAAAAACATCAATGTAAGTTAATAGTTTCAACATTTCATAATGATATGTTTAAAGAAAACTACCCAAATATAACATTTATCCCCCCAGGAGAACATCAAAGTAACCTATACGCTATGTATGAGGTAGGATGGCATTATGAAGATAATAAAATTAATTATAATAAAGTTCCATCAGATTTTAAATTACAAAACTTACAAGAAAGTGCTTCTTCAATTTTAGGGATCCCATATACAGAAATTAAACCTAATTTAACATTTAAAAAATCTAATCCAATAATTGAAGATCCTTACGTGTGTATAGCCCCCCATGCATCTGCTCATGCAAAATATTGGAATAATCCTGGGGGTTGGCAAGCTATAATTGACTATTTAAATGGTTGTGGTTATAAGGTTATGATGGTAACTTTAGAACCTTTAGGTGATGAATGGCATGATTCGAAATTAGGAGGAAAATTAAAAAATGTTATTGATAGAACTGGAAAAATTCCATTTGGTGAAATTGCTAATGATATAATGAATGCTAAAGCCTTTATAGGAGTAAGTAGTGGGTTAAGTTGGTTAGCTTGGGCATTAAAAACACCTGTAGTAATGATTTCAGGATTTAGTGAACCTTATACAGAATTTAAAGACTGTGAAAGATTATCCCCACCACAAGATAAATGCTCAGGTTGTTTTAATAGAACAGTTTTAGATGCAGGAGATTGGGAGTGGTGTCCAGATCATAAAGAAACAGATAGAATGTTTGAATGTACTAAATCAATAACACCAAATATGGTAATTGATGCTGTTAATCGTCAATTTTGAAATAATTATTAATATTTATAATAAAATTAATATACATTATGGCATTAACATTATCCAATAGCGGAATTATATCAGGGTCAATTATCAAGGCAGCAGAGATATCCCAATCAATAGATGCTTTTACAGGAGTAGAGGCATATGATATAAACCTTTCAGGTTCCTTAGCTGTAACAGGTTCTACAACTTCATCACTTGGTTTTTATGGTAGTTTAACAGGTTTAGCAACATCTGCTTCATATGTTCAAGTGGCAAAAACATCAATAACGGCTTCGTATGCATTAACAGCTTCACGTGTTGATTTAGCACAAACCGCATCATATGTTTTAAATGCTGTTTCAAGTTCATATGCCGAGTCTTCATCATATGCTTTATCATCATCATATACTTTAACAGCTTCATATGCCGTATCAGCTTCAGTGGAAATTACTAAAGAAGTATCTTCAAGTTATGCTGATACAGCTTCATATGTTGAATTAGTTCAAACAGCCTCTTATGTTGTAACATCATCATATGCATTAATATCACAACGTTCTATAACATCAGATACAGCCTCTTATGTTGCAACTTCATCTTGGGCACTTATTTCACTTGATTCCGAAGCATCAACTCTTGCTAGTACAGCCTCTTATGTTGCGTTAGCACAATCTGCATTAACATCAACTTCATCATCTTATTCCTTATCTGGATCTATATCAGATAAATCAATAACAACATCCATAACGGAAGCTTCAGTTTCAGTAGGTAATGCAGCTCCTAATCCTTCAAAATTTAGTAGTTACTTTGGTAATGAAATATTTATTGGTGCCCCTCTAATAATAACTGCATTTGCTACAGAATTAGTTGGAAAACAATTTGGAACTAATGCCTTTATATCTATAACACAATATGGAGGAACACCAAATCCATCAGTACTTTATTTTACCACAACATTAGATTCGGGTACAGGACATTTTACATTATATGATGGGGTTAGTGGTGCTAGTAATGCATCAATAATGTATACACTTCACATAGTCGCATAAATCAAATTTTTTAACAATAAGTTTTAATACGTATAATAAGATGGCAAAATTAACAGACGAAGAAATAAAAAGAATAAATGACCTAAAAGTAGGTTATGCTCAATTAGTGGAAACTATAGGGGGTGTAGAAGTTCAAATAATAACGTTTACAACAAAAAAAGAACAATTAAAAGTGGATTTGTTAAAAATTCAAGAGGAAGAACTTAAAATAGCTAAGGATTTAGAGGATAAGTATGGTCAAGGTACTATTTCTTTAGAAACTGGTGAATTTTCTCCGAATGAGTAGACTTTTGACAAAGAACCATATATTTATTATCAAAATATAACAATTCAATAACATGGCAGAAACATTAATTTCCCCCGGAGTACTAGCAAGAGAAAATGATCAATCTCAGATTACATCTCAACCAGTACAAGCCGGTGCAGCAATAGTAGGACCAACAGTTAAAGGTCAAGTAAATATTCCTAAACTTGTTACTACTTATAGTGAATACCAAGCTAATTTTGGTACTACTTTTCAAAGTGGCTCAGATGAGTATACATTCTTTACTTCAATTTCCGCTTGGAATTATTTTAACAATGGAGGAACATCTCTAATTGTTACAAAAGTAGCTTCAGGTTCCTTTACAGCAGCTACTTCATCAACAATCTTTAATGATAAAGAAAGTGGAGACATAGCATTAAATACTAACTTATTCGGTTCTACACTTGGTTGTGATGGATCAGATGCACCTTATAATAATACAGTTGTATTTACTGGAGGAACAGGAACAGGATTAACATTAAGAGCTACTTCAAATCCAGGAACAAAATTAGACATTACAAATGCAGAATTATTAGCTGTATTTAATGCTGGTACAAATCCTACAACTTTAGGAGATGGTAGTTGGACAGTTCCACTTACTCAAGGTTCTAATCAAACAGCTACGGCATCAGTAGTAACTTCAGGTAATACAATATCAACAATAACAGTTACAAATACAGGATCTGGATATGAAGCAGGAGTAATTACTATCGCAGAAGGCCTTATGGGAACTAAAATGTTAGTTGAATCATCAGCTATAACAGCAGGACAAGTATCAGGTGGTGTTAATTTCGCCCCAGGAATAACTTCAGCTCCAATTGAAATTTCAGCATCATATGTTAATGGAACAGAAGCTACCGCAGGTGGTGGTTCGATAGTCATAACAACAGATGGTGCCGGAGCTCCAACATCAGCAGTTCTTACTCAAGGGGCAAGTAGAGCCTATACTGTAGGAGATTCAATTGAAATAGATCCAGCATTACTTAACATAGCCCTAGGTAGTGGTGCTGGTACTGGAACATCAACATATACTTTAGTAACAGGAAATATATTATTACTTTCACCACAAGCATCAGCAACTATAACTTCAGTAGATTTATATAATGAATTAGATACAATGATAGCTGGTACTGTAGGATCTGGTTATTTAGTTGGAGATGTTTTAACAATAGCAGCAGGAGCATTAGGAGCAGGTTCAGAGCCAGGAACAGTAACATTAGTAGATGCTGATATAGTAGATGCAAATGCTTTTACACTAGAATCAAGAGGTCAAGGTATTATTATGAATAGTGCAGGAGCCGAAAATTCACAAGGTGCTTTAACGAACGGAACAACCAATAATTTAAGATGGGAAGTTGTTTCACCAAATACATCATCAGGTACATTTAGTGTAATAATTAGACAAGGTAATGATACTACAAGAGCAAAATCAGTTCTTGAATCATTTAATAATGTATCATTAGATCCAAAATCCCCAAATTACATTTCAAGAATAATTGGAGATCAAACACAAGTAGTAAGAGGATCTGGAACAGATGTTTACTTACAAACTACAGGATCTTATGCTAACGCTTCAAGATACGTAAGAGTAAAAGAAGTAAATTATAAAACACCAAATTATTTAGATAACAGTGGTCAACCACAATCACAATTTACAGCTTCTATACCATTACAAGCTTCAGGATCATTTGGAGACGCAGTTGGTAGTATTTTAACAGGAACAGGTAAATATTACGATAAAATTACAGCAACTGATACTCAAGGATTAGTAGATGAAAATTATACTACAGCTTTTAATATATTAGCTAATAAAGATGATTTTAGATATAATCTAATATCAGCTCCAGGATTATTCCAATCAGGATATTCTTCAGTATTAAATACTTTAATTTCAAATACAGAAAATAGAGGAGATAATATAGTAATATTAGATCTTGAAGCATATGCTTCATCAATCACAGCAGCAACATCAACAGCCGCATCTTTAGATACATCATATGCAGCGTCATATTGGCCATGGTGTATGGTTACAGATCCAGATTCAGGACAGAGAGTTTGGGTACCAGCAGGAGTATTACTTCCAGGTGTATATGCAAATAATGATAGAACAGCAGAAGCATGGTTCGCACCAGCAGGTATCAATAGAGGTGGATTAGGAGTTGTAGTTCAAGCAGAAAGAAAATTAACTCAAGCAAATAGAGATTCATTATACACAGGAAAAGTAAATCCAATCGCTACATTCCCAGGAAGAGGAGTTGTAGTATTTGGTCAGAAAACATTACAAAATACAGCAAGTGCTTTAGATAGAGTAAATGTTCGTAGATTGCTAATTGCTCTTAAAAATTATATTTCTCAAGTATCTGACAATTTAGTATTTGAACAAAACACAGCATCCACAAGAAACACGTTCTTAGCACAAGTTAACCCATATTTAGAGTCAGTACAACAAAGACAGGGTCTATACGCGTTTAAAGTCGTTATGAACGAGTCAAACAATGGAGCCGATGTAATCGACAGAAACGAATTGAGAGGCGCAATATACATTCAACCAACGAAAACAGCTGAATTTATATACCTAGATTTCAACATTCTTCCAACAGGAGCTGAATTTCCTGCATAAGAATTAAAAAACGCAATATTTATAATTGAATAAAAAAATTAAATAAAAACAAAATGGCAGTATTAGACCCAAACGAAATATTTTTCACAGCTTTTGAACCAAAAGTAGCAAATAGGTTTATCATGTACGTTGACGGATTCCCATCATATATAATTAAAGGTGTTAGTGGATTAGGATTTGCACAAGATGAAATCACATTAAATCATATCAACACTTACCGTAAAGTAAAAGGTAAATTAAGATGGAATGATATTACTATGCAGTTATTCGATCCAATAACTCCATCAGGTGCTCAAGCAACTATGGAATGGGTTCGTTTACACCATGAGTCTGTTACTGGTAGAGATGGTTACTCTGATTTCTATAAGAAAGACTTAACTATTGATGTATTAGGTCCTGTAGGGGATGTAGTATCTGAGTGGATTATTAAAGGAGCATTTATTAAAGATGCATCATTCGGAGATATGAATTGGGACACTGATGGTGAAGCAATGAATATTGATATGACAATTGGAATGGATTATTGTGTATTAAATTTCTAGAAGAAAAATTACATATTTTAAAGAATAGCTTGGCTTCGGTCAAGCTTTTTTTTATATTGTATATGTATACCCGAATAATAAAGTTATAACAAATAAAATTTATATGGAAGAATTTAAACTACCTACTGAAAATGTAGAATTACCTTCAAAGGGATTATTATATCCTGAAGAAAACCCACTAGCTTCTGGTATGGTTGAAATAAAATATATGACTGCTAAAGAAGAAGATATTTTAACAAACCAATCATACATCAAAAAAGGAATTGTATTAGATAAATTATTACAATCACTTATAGTTAATAAAGCTATTAAATATGATGATATTATTGTAGGGGATAAAAATGCATTACTTATTGCAGCACGTATTTTAGGATATGGTTCAACATATGAATTTGAATATAATGGTGAAAAGGAATCAGTTGATTTATCTACCTTAGAAAATATTCAATTTAATGAAGATTTAATTACAAAAGGAGTAAATGAGTTTGATTATGAACTTCCAAAAATCAAAGCTAAAATATCTTTTAAAATATTAGATGGTAGAGATGAAAGATCTATTGAAAGAGAACTTCAAGGACTTAAAAAGATTAACAAAGATGCTAATCCTGAAATGTCCACACGTTTAAAATATATTATAACGGCAATTGAGGGAAATCCCGACAAAAAATCTATTAGGGAGTTCGTAGATAATTATCTGCTGGCCCAGGATTCCAGGGCATTAAGAAACTATATTAAATTAGTTCAACCAGATGTTGATCTAACTTTTTTTCCCGACGGAAGTAGTGATGACGCAATCCTCCCCATTGGACTTAACTTTTTTTGGCCTGACGCTCGATAACGCTCCATCAATTAGAGTAAATGTATTTAATACTATACACGAAATTGTATTTAATGGTAAGGGTGGGTATGATTGGGAAACCGTATATAACATGCCTATATGGTTACGCAAGTTTACTTTTAATAAGCTTAAAAACCATTATGATGAGGTTGAAGAAAATAGAAAAAAAGCTAGTAAAGGAAATGGTACACAGATAGATTTAAATAATCCATCTACATCCCAACCTCCAAAAACAGTATCACCCCCCTCTTACATTTCAAAAAGGTCACAAAAATAGGTTTTTCTAATATTTATAATAAAACAAACCTAGAATGGATGATAATAGTTTAGACCCTAAAAAATACCAACAGGTAGTTGAACTTCTTAAACAAATAAGAAGAGGCTACGAAACTCTAGGTAAGGCAAATCCCTTTACAGGTCAAACAGCCCGTGAGTTTATTTCTGCTATGGGGGACGCCGATGATGCTATTATTAAATTAGTTGATGGTGTAGATGATTTAGATAAATCATTAGATAATGTTGGAAAAAATGCAAAGAGTTACTATGAAACTTTAATAGGTTTAAATGGTGCTATAAAAAAGCAAAATGAAAGTCTTAATATTACTAAAAGATCAACTAGCCAAATTCAAGGAATTGCTGAAAAATTAAAAGATGATCAGGAAGGCATTAATAGATTAAATGCTAAAGAACTAGGTCAACTCCAACAAAAATACAAATCCCAACTTTCTAACTTTAAAATAGCTAATCGTACAATACTTTTAGGAAAAGATGGTAATAAATTATCTGAAGATGCTTTAGCAAAACGTCTGGCAAACTTAATAGTAACAGAAAAAATTACTGAGGGTCATGCAGATATGATAATGGAGATGCAGGCTGAATCTTCAGTTTTAACTGACATAAATAAAAAATTAGCAGATAGAACAGCAAAAGAAGAAAAAGTTGCAGAATATAATGAATTAACTAAGAAAGCACTAGATTCAGCTGGTGGGTTAATGAAAAGTATAGGATTTGGCAAATATGCTGATATGTTTAAGGACATAGGTAAAGAAGCTAATGAATTAACTGAAGAACTTTACGACCAACAACAATCAGCTAATGATTTTAATAGAGAATTAAAGGAGGCCCAGAAAAACGGTGAAAGAACTTCGGAGTCCTTACAAGATGTAATGGGTGATGCAGATATTGAGGCAAAAGTTTTAGGAGATACACTTTTAAAGGGAGCTACAAAGTTTAAAAAGGAAATGTTAGCTGCTTTAGATGTAGCTATATTTAAAGGATTTAAAAACGGAGTAAAAGCCTTTGGAGAAGCAAGAGAAGATTTAGCAAAAACATTTGGATTAGGAAGGGGAGATGCTAATGATTTAAAAGAATCAATGAATTTTATGGCTAACTCAGCAAGTGAAGCTGATAATAATTTAGGCCATATGCATTTTACCATATCGGATGCTGTTAAAGGTATACAAGAATTTAATGCTGAAATAGGAGGTGCTGTTAGGTTAACTCAAGAGGAATTAAAAACATTTTCACTATTACATGAACAGTTTGGATTAACTAACCAACAAGCAGCTCAATTTCTAATATCAGCAAAATTAAGAGGTGAAAGTACTGAAGATCTTACAGCATCTTTAAGAGGACAAGTAGCAATTTTAGCAGAACAAGAAGGAGTAGCAGTAAACCAACAACAAGTATTTGCTGACATTGGTAATATTAGTGCTGCTAATAGATTATCAATGGAAGGTCAAGGTAAATCATTAGCTAATGCAGCATTTCAATCTGCTAAGTTAGGAATGAGTCAAGCCCAATTATCAAAATCATCATCATCACTATTAGACTTTGAATCATCTATAGCAGCAGAAATGGAAGCTGAATTAATGACTGGTAAACAGTTAAATTTAGAAGATGCTAGAAGAGCTGCTTTAATGGGTGATCAAGAAGGATTAGCTAAAGCAATATCTAGAGAAATTGGTACATCAGCTGATTTTGGTAAAATGAATGTTTTACAACAACAATCATTAGCTAAAGCCTTTGGAATGTCAAGGGAAGAATTAGCAGAAACTTTACAAACACAAGAGCTTTTAACAGGTGAAGCTAAATCTATGACATCTGCTACTGAGGCTTATAATAAAGCAATGGAAGATGGAGAGATAACAGCTGAAGAACAAAGGAAAATTGGATCCGAAGCTTTATCTGATCAACTCCATGCTGAAGCATCAAGTAAAAGATTTGCGGATGCAATGGTAAAATTAAAAGATCAATTAACTCCTATAATTGATAAATTTGCATCATTATTAGATTATTTAATGGATGTGGTTGAAAATGTAATGAGTTTTAAAGGAATACTAACAGGAATTGGGAAAATAATGCTGGGTATTGCTGGAATAAGAATGTTTGGTAGATTATCTCTGATTTTAAAATCACTAGGAAAAATTCCGGCATTATTAAGTAAAATAAAAGGTTTAACTGCTGGAGGTTTTGGAGGTATATTTGGTGGAGCTACTAAACCCGGCGGTGGAGGAGGACCAACACCAGGCGGTGGAGGAGGACCAATAAAATCATCTTCATCAAGTCTTGGAGGATCACCAGGTGGTATGAAACCACCAGTACCTAAACCCGGTGGGGGTGGAGGTGGAGGGTTATTTAGTAGTATCTCTAAAAAGATAGCTGATATGAATCCTATGAAGGGAATACAAAAATTCTTTAAAGCAAACTCAGGTTCATTTGTAAAGAAAATGTTTGGTAAAATACCAATATTAGGGGCTGCTTTAGAAGGAATATTTGCTACTAGTGATATTAGTAGTATGATAGCTGGTGGGGTTCCAAAAGAAGAACTTAATAAAGCTGTTGGTAAAAGAGCAATACAAGCTTTAACATCAATTGGTGGAGCAGCTGTAGGAGCAGCCGCTGGATCTTTTATACCCATACCATTTGTAGGTACTTTATTAGGAGGTTTAGCAGGTGACGCAGTAGGTAGATGGATTGGAGGGGCAATAGCAGATAATGCACCTAATGCAGCTGAAACTGTTGGTAAAGCTTTAGTACCTAATGATGTAGCAGAAGATTTTATATCAAGACCAGGACAACCTATTCAAAAGTTTAGAGCTGATGATATAGTAATGGCTGGTACTAGCTTAGGAGGTGGAGATAGTGGAAAGGTAGAAAAATTACTAGAAAAACTACTAGCAGCCGTTGAGCAAGGTGGAAACGTATACATGGATGGGGCTTTAGTAGGAACTGCAACAACTTTAGCATATAATAAATTATAATCATATATTTATAATAAAACAACAATTAAATAAACAAAAAATTATGGCAAATTCAATTCAAAGTCAATTTGACGCAAATGGTTCAACATATGGTGTTCCAGTATCTCCAGCTAATGGTGTTACTCCAGACAGTGTTAGTATTGTAGGTAATTCACTATTACACAATCAATACTCAAATATTGGTGATCCAAATTTAAGCGCTCCAGCGTATACTAACATGGGTGCTGGTGCTTCAGGATACACAACACCATCAACATCTCAATTAGGAGAACAAACACAAGCATATCAAGAACCAGTAAATAGATATGCAAATAATTTACCTGACGGAGCAGCAGGACTTTAAAAAAGCAATATGCCTTTAATAAACTTCCAAACAGATTTAACTAATCTACCTTGGGGGAGAGACAGACGTGATGGGGGTTCTAGTAAACAACCTTATATTACTAAAGCTATTCCTGATGGGTTAGAATCCGATGACCTTCCATTAAGATCAGGTCCTGATTTCTTAATAAGAAATGGATTTCTAGCACCCTTAGATGCTTTAAAAGATGTAAGTCGATTAGCTCAAATGTTTGTTGATCCTTCATCACCAGCAGGGCTTCTATTTATTGCTAAGCAAAATTTACTATCACGTACTGCTAATAAAACTCAAGCCTCTGTAGGTATAGGATACGCAGGTACTGCAGATTTATCTTTTAAAAATACCGCAACTGGTGTTCTTATGGGAGGTGGAGGTTTAATTAATGCCGGAATTTATACCCCACTATCAACATTAGGTCAAGCTTTAGGAGGTTTTGCAGGTTTACACTTAAATCAACTAGGTTTAGATCCAACATCACCTATGAGTGGTGTAGTTGAAGGAGGATTATTCCCAGGAGCAGGTTTAACAACTTATGAAAGTGTAGTAGGTCAAGAAAGAATACTTAATGAAAGTCCTGAGGATGGTCCTAATAGATTAGTAAATTTAAAATATTTTATTGATGAGGATGGCTCATCACCAAAAGTAAATCTATTATCATACTCTGGAGGTCCGGGATCAATATTAGGTATAGGAAAAACAAATATTAAGTTTGCAGATCAGAGAACAGGAGTAGCAAACCCTCAATCCGTATCGGACCCAGGACAATATTGGATAGGAGGTGTTAATAATAGAGCATATCAAACACAAGGCGATTCAACATTTAATTTCTTTAATTTACAAAATCAAAATAGTGTATCAGCTATATATGGCCAAAAATATTTAGGTGAAGTAATTAAATTACAAGCAGATAGAGAATTTATATTTAACGATTCTCTTTCAACTGGGGAGGCTATACAAGTAGGAGTAAATGGTCCGTATCAATCTTTTGCATTTAAAGTAAATGGACTTATACCAGAAATAAATGATATTGATGGTGAGACATTTACAACTTTAAAATTTCAGACAAATACTAAAGTTCTATATAAAAATAATTCTCTTACTTTTGATCAATTACAATTAATAGGTAAGGATGGTGTTGTTCAAGGGGGACAATCCGGTTTATATCCTACAGATTTTAGAAAAGAACTATATGATGTTGGACCAAACCCACCAGCAACAACTAATAAATCAACAGTTTTATCTTTATCACCTTCATACAGATCTAAAAATAAAGATGTTAGATTTAATATGGGTCAACCTGGAAAACAGGGAGGAAATAAAAGAGGAGATGCTGAAGTTAATGGTTTAGGGAAAAATATATGGAATTATGGTATAAATGCCTTAGAATTAGAAGCATTAGATAAAATAACAGCTATGCCTATGTATTCAGGTGTAGGGCCTGATGTAAAACAACCAATAAATGATGCTGTTAAATTTAGAATAGCAGCTATTAATAACGATGGATCTAATGGTGAAGCCGTTTATATGCATTTTAGAGCATTTTTAGATGATTTTTCAGATAGCTATACATCAACATGGAATCCTGTAAATTATGTAGGTAGAGGAGATTCATTATATAACTATCAAGGGTTTGGAAGAACAATTTCATTAGGGTTTACAGTAGCAGCTCAATCAAAAGCCGAACTTATCCCAATGTATAAAAAATTAAATTACTTAGCATCAACTCTAGCTCCCGATTATAGTGAAGCTGGATTTATGAGAGGTAATATGGTTAGATTAACTATAGGGGGTTACTTATATGAACAACCTGGATTTATAACATCTCTAACATATACAGTTCCTCAAGAATCATCTTGGGAAATAGCTATCAATCAAGAAGGTGGGTCAGATAGCTCAGTTAAAGAACTTCCACATATGATTAAAGTAAGCGGGTTTTCGTTCACTCCTATTCATACATTCCTACCACAAAAACCAAATAATCCTAATAACCCAGATTCTAAATTTATAGCATTAACTAATGGTATTAATAGTAATTATGATGATGAATATTTAACATATGAACCTAATGGCACAAGTGATGGAGATAATAATTCAGCAACAACATAATGAATAGATACTCTACTATAAAAAAATTAAGAAATACAAATGAGTTTGTTGGAACTTTAGGAACACAGTATTATACAAATCCTACATATCCTGAAATCCCAACAAATGAAAGTGATATTTGGGTTGAAACTGAGTGGGGGGATAGATTAGATAAACTAGCATTTCAATTTTATAATGATGTTAACTTATATTGGGTTATCTCCTGCGCTAACCCTAACAAAATAAATATGGGTTCTATTACTGTTCCTATAGGATCCCAAATAAGAATACCAACCAATATAGTATCAATAGTAGATAGTTATAATGTATTAAATAGATAAAGTTATGCCAAACAATTTTTTAAGCAGCCCTTTTGCACCTTGGGTTAAAGATCAAGTAGATGTAAGACAAGAATCCCTAGGAAAATACTCAAATATTCCAACAAAAGATCTCCAACATTACATATCAAAAACACCATTTTTAAGGGTAGCAAGTTCTGTTAATTTAACATTAGGGGAGGGTGGCGTAGGAGGAAAATCAGTATTAGGTGATTTAATAAAAAAAGGATATCTTGAATCCGAAATAGAAGGAAACTCCTTGGCTAGAAATTTTATACTACAGGGAGGAGTAGTATCTGTTAAAGGGGACATTGCAGATGGTAAGATAGATGGTAGTAGTGAATTTAGTGGTTTAAATTCTGGTCTAAATAATGGTTCTTCAATCTTTAATGGAGCTTATGGTTGGGGTGGGATAAAAGAAAGAGGATATGTCCCTATGCCTGGTATTACTCAAGCAGATGTTACTTATTATAATAATGGGGCTTTAAGTAAAACTGTAATAAATGTTAAATGTTTTAGTAAAGAACAATTCCAACTATTTGATGTTTTATATTTAAGACCAGGATATACATTATTAATGGAATTTGGTTGGAGTCAATATTTAAATAATAATAAGGAATTAATAAATTTCGATCAATTCCTTACTGAACCTATGAGTAAATTATTAGGTTCTACAAAATATAATCAGTATGATTTGTGGAATTCTATTGATAAAACTAAAGAATTGCACGTCGGTAATTATGATGCTGTTTTTGGTAAGATAAGTAATTTTAACTGGACATTTAACCCCGATGGTAGTTATGATTGTACAATCGAATTAACAGCTGTTGGAGATGTTATTTCATCCTTAAAATGTGATATAACTACATCAGAGCAGGTTCTTCTAAAAGGTGAAAGTTGGTTTGAAAAATTCTACCAAAATTCAGTTAAAGAAAATCCAGTTCCTCCTTTAATAGCAAATGCTCAAGCAACAACAATTAATAAAGAATTATATTCAATATATCAAAGGAGTTTTGATCTTACAGGATCAATACCCATATTAACTGATTATACAGCCTTACAAGTAAAGGATGGAAGAAAAACACCAAAAGATATAACATACTCAGGTTCTGTTCTTGTTGTTCCTGGAGCAACATTAGATAATAACAGAAAAGGAGACCCTCAAACATTTATAAAATATGGTGCTTTTTTATCTTTTATTCAATCCCATATATTATTATATGATGAGGGTATTCCCTTATTTCAATTTGATATGGATTTTGATAATATTGATAAAGATGATAATGTAATATTATACATCCCTGGACAACTTTCTGCAGATCCTAGAGTATGTTTAATTCCTTATAATTCAAGTAATATTGGTAGCACATTCTCAACTTCAGTTCCAGCGTATGAAGAGTATCCACTTAATACCCTTCTAAAAACAACATCATATCAATATGGTGATTATTTAGCAAGATTTACTAATATAATGGTTAGTACCAATTATATAGCTGAAGCTTTAGAAGAAACTGTAGCAGAAGATGGTAATATTCCTCTATTAGATTTTTTAAATTATATTAATAGTGGAATTATAAAAGCAACCGGGGGTATAAATGATTTTAAATTTAAATTATCAGACAATGGGGGATTAGTTAGACTTATGGAAGATACTATTCCTCAAAGACGAAGTGGAATAATATCATCTAGTGTAGCCCAAAATAGTACACCAGAATTTACAAGATTTAATGTGTTTGGTGTTAAACCTGGAGTTGATGGAAGTTTTATTCGTAGTATTAATTTAAATGGATCTATATCTAGTGATTTTGCTACAATGATTTCAATAGGAGCACAATCTAATGCAAACCAAATATCAGAAAATGCAACATCATTTTCCAACTACAATGCTGGTTTAATTGATAGGATAATACCTAAAAAACTATCAGAACCTAGTGATGTTAAACCAACAACACCTTCAATATCTACCACTGAAGAAACAATCAAAACAATTTCAAAGAATATGACTGCCAATAATTATATAAAAACCACTATGGCATCAGTATATGGTCCTACAGAAGATAATGGTTTAAAATGGATTAGTGGAAATCTTAATGCTTTTGTAGATCATAATAAAACAAATGTGGCTTTAATGTTAGGAGTTCTATCAGATATAAATACAAGAGACAAGCAAAATCAAAAAGCACAACAACTACAATCACCGTTTTTTTTACCTTTTAAATTAACATTAGAGATGGATGGGTTAAGTGGGATGAAGCTTTACCAAAAATTCTTAATGACTGATGATATACTTCCATCTTCATATCAAGATGATGCCGTTGATTTACAACTTACAGGTCTTAATCATAGTATTACTACTACAGCTTGGACAACTAAATTAGAAACAATTTCAGTTCCTGCTGAAGGGGGTGATGGTGCTGCTATAAGACCACAACAAAATAAATCAACAGCAACAACTCAATCTGCCACAGGAACAAGAACCCCACTACCAGCAACTGTAAACATCCCAGTTCCCCCTCCTGTAAATCCTTTATCTCCAACAAGAAGAGAAGCTATGTTAGCTAGCTATGTTGGGGTATTTAATAGAGACGGTGAAAAAGCAGCAATGTGTGCTAGGTGGACTGCAAATATGGCTCTTGGTTATGTTAAAATTATAAAAGGAAATACTTTACCATCAAAACAAATATCAGCTGGGGGTAATGCAAATAATAATAATGAATATTATAATAATTTAACAGCTTTAGGGTATAAAAAAACAGCATCAACAGGAATTTCTAAATCAACATTACTTTCAAAACTATCTTCAACAACTTGGGGTTATGGTGATGTTGTTGCATATTGGGCTAACGATGCTCCAACATCTGGAAAAAATACACATTACATATATGGTCACACTCAAATCTATGTAGGTGATATTAACTCATCTGGATGGTCATCATCGTATAAATTAAATTATAATACAGATTTTCCATATAGAGGTAGACCTAGTAGTAATTGGAATTTTATGGTATTTAGAGCCCCAACAGCATAAATTATGTATATACCTAATAACAGAATAATAACAAATTTATACTCTAACGATAGAAAGTTAGTTTATAAAGCAACCAAAGAGTTTTATATAGGATTTTACTATAAAACCTATGATGGAAGATACTATACAGGTAAAACACAAAATGATCCTCCAAATGTTGAATTAGAGATAGTAGAAGATACAGATACATCATTTACACCTAATTTACCTCAAAACGAAATAGCATATGGTGACTTTCCTTCAATTTTTCCTGATATTAACACCCCGGGATATGATGAAGGTATGGTAGTAGATTATGCTAAACTTCAAAAAATCAATTTAAATGTTTCTACTAGAAAGTCAGTACCATATCAGTGTTACCCATCTCCTATAGAGGATGATTATAAAGTAGGATCTTACACAAGATTCTTTTCTAAAAAAATCAATGAACAGTTTTACTTAGAGTTAGATGAAGATTTATATGATAAATTAGATAGCAAAGATGGAGATTGGATGTGGGAGCCTTATTTAATATTTAAAATCCAATGGGTTTTAACAGGAATTGAGGAAGAAGTTGAGAAAACAAATAGTAGTATGATTCAAATAGCAGAAAGAAGAAATAAAATAATAGGATTAGGAAGATTTCTAAAATTTGACTTTTCAAAATATTATAAATAGTTTGGTTTACTAATCTTTAGTTCGTATATTGATCTAAAATAAATGTTATGTTTTGGTTAGTAGAAGCTAAAGATCAAATAGAAAGGTTTTCCAATGGTGGTTACAAAGATGTATTTGTAGAGATAATTCCCTACAATGACACGATTCACCCAACCCAAAATGACATTTGTGCTGTTTATATACGACCGTTAAATTCAACTAAAGGGTTTATCATACCCACTGCCCACAGTGAGACATTAAACGCAAGTATAGACGATATTAAACGCATATTATCAAATTATGATAACATATATGTACGCGATAAAAAGGAATTTTTACATTATTTTATTTTAAAAACTCTTTATGACATAACATTAAATGCTCCTACATATATACGCGAAACAACACAAACCCACTCTTTCTTCTACAGCAAGATGGGAGATAAAAAAGACATAAACCGCATTATACCGATAGTAAAACACTATGAGTATTGTGAGAATTTATTTGACAAACTAAAAACCAGAATTAATGAACCAATCAATGAATTTTACAACAACAAAGCCACAGTGGTTTTCAACGCCTTGGAGCAAAGTGGTGTACGAATTGACCGAAAAGAATTTGAATCGCACTTTCACAATGTCGATGGAGAATATGTCTACACGCAATTCAACTTCAAAACACTTACAACAAGACCATCAAATAGATTTAAAGGAGTAAATTATGCCGCACTTGCAAAAAACACAGGAGAAAGAAAGTCTTTTATCGCTCGCAATAGTACTCTTCTTGAGCTTGATATTGGTGCCTACCATCCTACTTTGTTGGCTAAGTTGGTTGATTATGACTTCGGTGATGAAGACATTCACAGTGCATTTGCCGAAATGTATGGTGTGGATTATAAAAAAGCTAAAGAGCTAACATTTAAACAACTATACGGAGGAGTATTTGATAAGTATAAAGATCTGGAGTTTTTTAAAAAGGTACAGAAATATACGGATGAATTGTGGGGTGATTTCCAAAATAAGGGTTACATTACATGTCCTATATCTAATTATGTTTATAGGAAAGATGTATTAGAAAACATGAAACCCCAAAAACTTTTAAATTATTTGCTTCAAAACTTGGAGACCGCATATAATATTTGTATATTGGGGGAAATATTGAAGTTACTGAAAGATACGAAAACTAAATTAATACTTTACACATATGATAGTTTTTTATTCGATTTAGATAAAAGTGAGAGGGACGTTATTGATAAAGTATTGGAAGTATTTAAAAAAAATAAATTACAAATAAAAATAAATTATGGAAACACATACGATTTTAAATAAATCCAATTATATGTATACGGTAGACGACTTTCAAGAGTTAGGTAACCTAAACATCACGGATTTGAATAATAAATTATTTTGCACATTTACAACCCTAGAAGGGTTAGATGATCTTTTAGATCATATTACATCTAGCTATGCTATTATGTACAATAAAATTTTTGTTTTACATATTAAAAGCAACGATGAGTATGTTTGTACATATAACATAGAGCAAGGTAATAATGCTTCATCTTTAGATCACGAAGGACTTCCAGCCAATACTATAATGGTACATAGAAAGAAAGATACAAACACACTCTACACAATTAATGCCTTAAATGAATTAATTAAAAAGTTAAATGGGGGTGTTGTTGATACTAAATTTCCAATAGATTGGCAGCATTATAGAAATACAGTTCTACTTACTCAACATGATGAGTTAAAACAGTTAAAAACAAAAATTCACCGAATTATTGAACTATAGGTTGGTTCCCCAACAAATTGTTCTTATATTGGTCAGGTTATTAAAAATTAAAAATAGTTATAAATATGGATTTAAATGCAATCAAAAAACGACTTAATGATTTACAAAGTCAGTCGTCAAACAACTCAGGTGGAAACCAAAAACAATTATTTTGGAAACCATCAATCGGTAAACAACTAATTAGAGTTGTCCCAAACAAATACAATAAAGAGTTTCCATTCACAGAAATGAAATTCTACTACGGAATTGGTAGTAAACGAGTAATGGCTTCTCCTTCAAATTGGGATGAGAAAGATCCAATTATGGAGTTTGCAAAACAATTACGTCAAACCAATGATAGAGAAAATTGGAGATTAGCTAAAAAGTTAGACCCTAAAACACGTATATTTGCACCTGTAGTTATTAGAGGTGAAGAAGGTGAAGGAGTTAAACTATGGCAATTTGGTAAGGAAGTTTATCAAGAATTTCTAAATATGGCTGCTGATGATGAAATCGGAGATTTTACTGATATTGTAGCTGGTAGAGATATTAAATTATCAACTGTAGGTCCAGAATCAACAGGAACACCATACAATAAAACATCAATAGGTCCTTCATTGAAAACAACACAACTATCAGAAGATGAGGTTGTTGCTAAAAGTTTACTAGAAGAGCAAGCAGATCCTATGAAAGTATTCAAACCACTTTCTTATGATGATATGAAAGCAGCACTTCAAGAATTTTTATCTCCTGAAGGAGTTGAAGCAGAAGGAGCAATTGTATCGGAGCCAGCAGTTTCATTTGATAGTGATGTTAAAAAATCTAATTATTCATTAGATACAACAACAACAAATGTTAAAAAATCAAAAGCACAACAATTTGATGATCTTTTTAACGACAGTAATAAATCAGACGATTTACCGTTTTAATAAATAATTTATGGCAAAGAAGAAAAAATCACTATCGGAGGCAGTCTCCTCAGAAATACAAGCAAATTTTAACTTGGATGGTTTTAAATCTAAAAAAGGTTTAACCTCCAAGGCAAAATTTAAAGAACAAGAATGGATTCCTCTTTCATCTGCTTACCAGGAAGTTACATCAGTGCCGGGTATTCCAATGGGTCATATTGTTTTACTTAGAGGTCACTCTGATACAGGTAAAACGACAGCTTTATTGGAAGCAGCTGTTGAAGCTCAAAAACGTAAGATTCTACCAGTATTTATTATTACTGAAATGAAATGGTCTTGGGATCATGCTCAAATGATGGGGTTAAACATTAATGAAGTAATTGATGAAGATACAGGTGAAGTTATAGATTATAATGGTAATTTTATTTATGTAGATAGAGAAACTATTAACTCAATTGAAGATGTTTCAGGATTTATTCTTGATCTTATCGATGAGCAGAAAAAAGGTAATTTACCCTATGATTTATTATTTTTATGGGATTCAATTGGATCAGTTCCATGTGAAATGTCTATAAAGTCAAATAAGAATAATAATGAATGGAATGCCGGTGCTATGTCAACTCAATTTGGTAATAGTGTAAATCAACGTATTACATTATCTCGTAAGGAATCATCTCCATATACTAATACACTTGTATGTATTAATAAAGTTTGGACATTGAAAGCAGAATCTCCAATGGGACGACCTAAATTAATGAATAAAGGTGGATACGCTATGTGGTTTGACTCAACATTTGTAGTTACTTTTGGTAATGTTATGTCAGCTGGAACTTCTAAAATAAAAGCTATTAAAGATGGTAAACAAGTTGAATTTGCTAAAAGAGTAAATATTCAAATTGATAAAAATCACATTAATGGTGTTACTACGAGAGGAAAAATAGTTATAACTCCTCATGGATTTATTAATGATAGTGATAAAGCATTAAAAATCTATAAAGATGAACAATCAGAAGCATGGAAGAAAATTCTAGGTGGTGGTGATTTTATTATTGCTGAAGAAGATCAAGCTTATACTGATATAACATCTCATACAGACGAGCCACAATAAACTTTGATACCCGGAGTATCTTTCGTATATTCCGGGTATAAAAAAAAATCAAATGAAACAGAAAGAATTATTAAAACTTCTCGATAATCTCGAGGAGAACGGGGAAGGAACTGTAGATAGTAAAAGGGTTCTAATGATAGATGGGTTAAATCTATTTTTTAGAAACTTTGCAATGATGAATATGGTTAACCCCGAAGGTGTTCATATAGGAGGTTTAGGTGGGTTTTTTAGATCTCTAGGAGCTTTAATTCGTCAAATTGATCCTACCCATGTTTATGTAATATTTGATGGACCTGGATCAGCTAATGCCCGAAAGAATTTATTACCTGAATATAAATCAGGTAGAGATCTTCAACGTATTACTAATTGGGATGCTTTTGATGATTTGGAAGATGAGCATGATGCCAAAGTAGATCAAATGGTTAGAATAATTCAATATTTAAAAACATTACCTGTTAAAACTATTACTTTACCTAAAGTTGAGGCCGATGATGTTATAGCTTACCTATCAGGAATAATACCAGAAAAACCTGAAGACAAAATATTTATAGTATCATCTGATAAGGATTTTCTACAACTAATAAATGAAAATGTTATTGTATATCGCCCAATGGAAAAGGAATATTATACAGAACAGACAGTACAAGAAAAATATAAGATGTCACCTGAAAATCTAATTATCTATAAAACACTATTGGGAGATAATTCTGATAAAGTTAAGGGTGTTAAGGGTTTAGGAGAAAAAGGATTAATGAAAAAATTCCCGGAGTTAGCTGAAGGTAGGGTTACACTAGATGATGTTTATAATATTTGTGAGAAAAAATTCAAAGACCATGTGATTTATGCTCGTGTTATTCAACATATAGAGGAATTAAGAACTAATTATAAAATAATGGATTTATCAAATCCAATGTTAGATGATAATGATAAAAAATACCTAAATAAATGTGTAGAAACAAATGATTATGAGTACCTACCAGAACAATTTGTCTCATTCTATAATGAAGATAAATTAGGGGGAATGATCCGAAATGTAGAGTTTTGGGTAAAAGATGTTTTTGAAAAAATAAAGTTATAAATAAAAAAGTTATATGACATTAACCAGTTTAAATCAATATGGTAATCACTTTCAAATAAAAGTATTATCTTCATTATTAACTCATAAGGAGTTTTTAATTAATATTCATGATATTTTAAGTGAAGAATATTTTGATAATCAAGCCCAACAGTGGATTATTAAAGAAATTCTTATCTATTATGATAAGTATCATACAACACCCTCAATGGATGTTTTAAAAGTACTCTTACAAAAAATAGAAAATGAAGTATTAAAACTATCCGTTAAAGAACAATTAAAAGCAGCATTTAATTCATCAGAAGAAGATTTAGAATATGTTCAAGAAGAATTTTCAACCTTTTGTAAAAATCAACAATTAAAAAAGGCATTACTTAATAGTGTAGATTTACTTAAAGCTGGTGATTTTGATGGTATTAAATATTTAGTAGAATCAGCTTTAAAAGCTGGAAACGATAAAAACGTTGGACATGAATATAATAAAGATATTGAATCCCGTTTTAGGGAAGATGCTAGAACTACGATTGCAACTCCTTGGGATCAAATTAATGACATATTACAGGGTGGTTTGGGAAATGGAGATTTTGGTCTTATATTTGGTAATCCAGGAGGTGGTAAATCTTGGTCGTTAGTTGCTCTAGGTGGATATGCTGTAAGAATGGGATATAATGTTGTTCATTATACTTTAGAATTAGGTGAACAGTATGTTGGGAGAAGGTATGATGCATTTTTTAGTAAAATATCAGTTGATCAGGTTTTAAAGAATAGGGATAAGATTGAAGAAATTTTACCTGAGTTACCTGGAGAATTAATTATTAAAGAATTCCCAACAGGTCGTGCTACTATTTCAACCATTGAATCTCATATTCGTAAAGTAGAAGATTTAGGAACTAAAGCTGATTTAATTATTATTGATTATGTAGATTTACTTTCAACAAAGAAAAGAACAGCTGATCGAAAGGGTGAAATTGATGATATTTATATAAGCACTAAGGGACTTGCTAGAGAATTAGATGTACCTATTTGGTCGGTTTCTCAAGTAAACCGTGCAGGTGCAAAAGATAATGTTATTGAAGGGGATAAAGCAGCTGGAAGTTATGATAAAATAATGATAACTGATTTCTGTATGTCTCTTTCAAGAAAGAAACAAGATAAAGTAAATGGAACTGGAAGGTTTCATATAATGAAAAACAGATATGGTATGGATGGATTAACATATGGTGTAAAAGCAGACACATCAACAGGACATTTTCAAGTCCATGATTATAATGCTGATGATTATGAACCAGATGAAAATCCTCAACAAAATAATAATTTTAATGGAGGTCTTGATACCTTTGATAAACAAACACTTAAAAATAAATTTTTCGAATTAAATAAATAAATAATATGGCAAAAACATCATTACTAAAAGAACGTATAGTATATAAACCCTTTGAATATCCCGAAGCTTATGATTATTGGTTAAAACAACAACAAGCCCATTGGCTACACACAGAAGTACCAATGATGGGTGATGTTAATGATTGGAAGCAAAACCTTTCTGAGACTGAAAAAAACATTATTGGTACCATATTAAAGGGTTTTGCACAGACCGAAACTGTAGTAAATGATTATTGGTCAACTTTAGTTACTAAATGGTTTAGAAAACCTGAAGTAATTATGATGGCTGTTACCTTTGCATCCTTTGAAACAATCCATGCTGAAGCTTATTCTTTGTTAAATGAAGAATTAGGTTTAGATGATTTTAGTGAATTTTTAGAAGATGAAGCAACTATGGCTAAAATAGATGCTTTAACTACTGTTAGAGATTCCCATAATGGAGAACCTAATTGGCATGAAAGAGCAAAATCATTAGCTATATTCTCAGCATTTACTGAAGGGGTTAATTTATTTTCCTCATTCGCAGTTTTACTATCTTTTAAATTAGATAATAAACTTAAGGGTGTAGGTCAAATCGTAGAATGGAGTATTAGAGATGAATCACTACATTCAGATGCTGGTTGTTGGTTATTTAGAACCTTATTACAAGAACACCCAGAATTTAATACACCTGAATTAAAAGCAGATATTGAAGAAGCTGCTCTACTATCGTTAAAATTAGAATTAGATTTTATTGATAAAGTATATGAAATGGGGGATTTAAAAGGATGTCCAAAATATGATTTAGTATCATTTATTAAACATAGAGTAAATA
>Ga0114915_1000201_pt1 | contig 28408 bp, 26 predicted proteins | sample MalvirAntarct_55_FD_87288 | JGI IMG/M metagenome (GOLD analysis project Ga0114915, IMG submission 87288) | Marine viral communities from the Global Malaspina Expedition - Malaspina viral metaG Antarct_55 | ecosystem: Environmental > Aquatic > Marine > Oceanic | place: South Georgia Island...
AGGTAGAAACATAGACCGAATCGGAGCTCACTGCAAGGGTCACAACCGTAATTCTATAGGTTTGTGTTATTGTGGAGGCGTTGAAGCAGATGGTAAGACTCCGAAGGATACTAGAACACCAGACCAAAAAGAAAGTCTATTACATGTCCTTAAAACATTAAAGGCGATGTATCCGGATGCTATTATTTATTCACACAATGAGTTTGCTAATAAAGCATGCCCATCATTTGAAGCAACAGAGGAGTATGAAAATATCTGAAAACACTGAGTTTAAAATTGATATAAAAACTGTAATTGGGATAATAATGTTAACTACAACTTTAGTTGGCATGTATTACACGTTACAAGAAGACATAGCTTTAGCTAAAACATTACCGCCTAATGAAGTTAGTAGATTAGAATACGAACTGAAAGAAGAGTGGAATGAAGATATGATTATGGACTTGAAAGAAAGAGTTGAAATGTTAGAGCAAGTTGATGATGTTATATTCGAAGAAGTGAATGTAATTTCTACTTTAATAAAAGACGGTACTGAAAACGATGGTAAATTAGAAGAATTAAAAAAGCAATTAGAAGAACTAAAACGCAAGCCTAAGGCTACTATTATAATTAAAGAAGTTCCAACTAAAAAACGTAGATAATGTCTATTAAAAAAACTAAAAGAAAAAAAGCTTGTTGGAAAGGTTTCACTAAGAAAGGTATGAAAAAAAAAGGTGGTAAATTAGTTAACAACTGCGTACCTATTAAAAAGAAAAAATAATGGCAGAAAAATTTAAAGTACATATAATGTACAAAGACTGTAAAGAAGTTAAAGCTAAAACAATGAAAGAGCATTTAAAGCTAAAGAAAAAAGGTTATAGTCATAAGAAATCAAAAGACTGTGAAAATGACTAACGCTAGCTATGAAAAGTCTAATAAAAAAATGCGATCTGAATACACTAAAGAGACAGGTGGTAAATTAGGTAAAAGACTTACTTCAGGCAAAAACAAACGTAGAGTTAGTTTTGCTTGTAGGTTTGCTGGTATGAAAGGCCCTATGGAGAAACCTAATGGTAAACCAACTAGAAAAGCCATAGCTTTAGAAAAATGGGGTTTTGGAAGTGTTGAAGCTGCTAAATCTTTTTGTCAATCAAATAAAGAAAAAAAATGAAAACAATTGGTTTAGGAGATGCAATTGAAAATTTTACCAAAGCAACTGGTATAAAAAAACTAGCAGACATGATCCCAGGTGGATGTAACTGTAGAGAACGTAAAGAATTATTAAACGGAATTAAAGTTCCAAAAATTATGTAAAATGAAAAAAACACCATTAGCTAAAAGAAAAAAAGTAGTACCTGTTACAAGAGACAAATCTAGAGTAGCTGACCAAAGCAAATCTTACACTGATAAGAAAAATAGAAAAATAGAAATTAAAACTTTTAAAAGTAAAAAAGCTTATGACAGTGGCGTTAAAGATGATCCTAACGAACCTGGTATGAAAAAAAAGTCTTCTAGATTAGCAAACACTGTTGAATTACATAAAACAAAAACAAAAAAAGACGGAACTACTAAAACTAAAGTTAAAAGAGCTGCAGGCGGTGGTAAAAAATCACAAAGACTACATACTAAGTTTGCCGTAGGAAGTCAAAAAGAAAGTTCTTCTGATGTTACAGTGAAAAGAAAAAACACCCCATTAGGCATGTATGAAGGTCCTGAATTCAACGAAGGTCTGAAAAACGCAATGGAAGGCAAAACAGGAAAATTTGCTCAAATGGTTGAGGATGCACCTAGTATGCATGGCGTAAGTAAAAAACCAAATACTTTTATGGATATGAATGCTCCTGGAATGTATAACAAGAGCAAAAGTAGAGTGGAACAAGATTATGCTAGAAATGCTATTCATGACTATGAGAGTGGTAAAAAATCAGAAGGTAATTACGAAAAGAAAAAGGAATTAGAAATAGCTGCTGGAGAAAGTAACTCTCACTCAGGTCATAAAGTAAACAGAAATTCACGAAAAAATAGATCATAATGGCATTTAAACTTAATTCTCCTTATAAAATAAATCCAATATCAATTCATGAAGTAGCTTTTTCACCTGACAATGTTCAAAATCCTGAAACTGAAGGTTTAGTTGCTAAAGCCAATGACAACGGTACTATTATAATGAATAAAAATATAGATAAAAATTCAGAGTTATATTCAAACGCTAAGTCTCACGAAGGTAGACACGTTAGAGATATGATGGATAATAAATTAGCTTATGATGAGGATTATGTTTATGAAAACATTGACGGTAAAGGAGCTAAAGCTCATAGTAGAGATAGTTTTTCAGAATCTGATAAAACTTTAAAATGGGAAGCGCCTGCTTATAATGATGGTGATAACAAGGTTGAACACGATCTAAGGCCAAAACCTAATAAACTAAGTGGACCGCCATCAATGAAAGATGAGACTCCTATAGCTTTTAAGGTAATGGGCTCAAGACATGAAACAGGTAGATCACCTGATAAAGAAAAAGTTTCAATGAATGAGCAATTCGCTATGTATTCTCCAATAAAAAAATGGAGTGGACCTTCAGCTGAAGAAAATAAAATAAATGAACAATCTGGCGCTAGTGGCAACGATGCGGATGTTACTAAACCTGATTTAGGTATAAGACAATTTGTTGGTGGTAATGATTATATAACTCAACAAAATGATTTTGAAAGAAGAACACAAGAATATAATCTCACGCCAGAAGGTAAAAGATTAGGTGATAGTGTTAATGCTATGAGTCGAGCTATGAACTCTGGTGATTTTAAAGAAGGTTCTGATATGTTCTTTGCGAATTCAAGTGGGGAAAACACTTATTTTACTGAAGAAGACCTTACAAATGCAACAGGTCGATATGCAATGGGGAAAAACAATTCAGTAGGTCAACAATCTCTATTAGATAGAGGTGAAAGTGGCGGTGCACAATCAAGCTATATGGATAGTGATGTATTTAGAAACGTTGTTAGCATGAATAAGGATGGTAACACAAAAGAAGTAGCAAACCTTAATGATCAAAAAGAGTTTGCTGATTATCCTACATTTGGCGATGATGATTATTACAAGGGTATAGATAATAAAAAAGCTGCTGAAGCTGCTAAAGAAAAAGCTAATGCTACAACACAATCTGAAATTTCTAAAAGAATGAGCACTACTTCCGATTTGCAAAAGCAACTTAGAAATAATCCTGATTTATCGGCTCGATATAATAATGTTGCTTCAATGAAAAGAAGTGATGTTAGAAAAAAAGAATTTCAAAAACTTTTAGATTTACAAATAAAAGCTAATCAATCACAAGACAAGAAAGTAACTAAACCTTCATCGCCAGACAAATGAAAAAATCATTTAAAGAAACTAAAATAGCTAAGTTTTTAAAAGGTAAAGCTCCTAAATTATTAAAATCTTTAGGTAGTTTCTTACCTGACAAAGGAGGACTTGGTATAGTAAAAAATATTATAGCAAGTGATAATAGTATTAAGGCCGTTGACAAAGAGCAAGCTATGAAATTAATAGATCAAGACATAGCTGAAATGAAAGAAGTATCTAGCAGGTGGAGGAGCGATATGAAAAGTGATTCATGGCTGTCTAAAAACACCCGCCCTTTAGCTTTGATATTTCTAACTAGTGCAGCTGTTGTTATGATGGCTATAGATTCTTTTCATTTACAATTCGATGTTGATGAAGCTTGGATAAACTTATTAAAAACATTGCTGGTAACAGTTTACGTAGCATACTTCGGAAGTCGTGGTGCTGAAAAAATAACAAAAATAAATAAATAAAAATGGCAGGATTTAATGCATTTAACGAACGACCTGGTTTAGAAGGAAATACAGCAGCACAACCAAGAGTTTTTGGGCATGACGCAATAGCAACAACTCCATATTGGAATTTTACAATATCAGCTGGTGGAACAGGCTATACTGCCGATAGTATTGGTGATACTGTTACTGATAATCCAACTGGTACTCAAGCTAATATAACTGCAGTTGCTGGTGCAGCTGTAACAGGCTTAACTATAATAACTAAAGGAGATCCAGTAGCAGGTCAAGAATTAACGCTGACTGGAGCGAATCCAGGAAGTGGTTTAAAAATAACAATATTAGCAAACTCTTTGTCTCTTATTACTGAAGAGTCAAGAGGAGCTATGATATATAATAACAAAACATCAGCACAAGATATATCAATAATAACAGAAGCAGGAACAGCTGTAACTTTTAAAAGTGTTCCAGCAACAGAATACGTAGGATTTACTCACCCAGTATTAGCTATAGAGTTAACTGCTGGTGATGACATTTTAGCCGTATACTAAAAAAACAAACAATCAAATCAAATAAAATGGGTAAAAAAATAACAACAAATAGCGGGGTTTTAAAAGAAAAAGAATTAACAGAGATTCAAGCACAACAAACTAAAGTAGGATCTATTATACATAGAATAGGTGTTTTAGAAACAGAAAAGCATGGTTTACTTCATGACATAAAAGAAGTTAATAAAACTATTGAAGAAACTAAAAAAACATTAGAGAAGAAATATGGAAGTGTAAATATAAATCTTGAGACTGGTAAGTGGGAAAGAATAAAAGAAGATGAAGATGTCGAAGATAAGAAAGATTAGTATAGGTTCTGATTATAAAAATGATGCAATGCACTACTCAGTGGGTTTAGAAGTGTATGGTGGTCATGTTGTTAGTGATATAGTTTTTGAAGAGCAAGATCAATCATATAATATTTTTATAACTAAAAATAATGAAGTCTTACCTTGGAAAAAATTTAATAATAATATGGCAGTTTCTTTAGAGTATGATCTTAAGTATTAGTGAAAAGCTTATATGAGTTCATTGTAGAACCTTTAGATCAAAGGTATAATAATGAAAAAACTATAGGTAAACAAAAACTTATACTAAATACAAGTATAAAAAACCATACATTTGTAAGTAAGAAAGCTATTGTATTATCAACACCAGCTGCTTTTAATACTCCAATAAACCTAGGGGATGAAGTTTATATTCATCACAATGTTTTTAGAAAGTGGCACGATAACAAAGGTAGAGAAAGAAACAGTAGTAAGTTTTTTAAAGACAATATGTATTTTGTTAACCCACAGCAAATATACATGTATAATTTAAAATGTCATTTAAGTTATTGCTTTGTTAAGCCTATAATAAATAAAGATATTTTAAACAACCAAAAAGAACAACCCAATGTTGGTATAGTTAAATATACTAATAGTTCGCTAGAAGCTCTAGGAATAACACCTGGAACTCTTGTTACGTTCACACCAAACTCTGAATTTGAGTTTGTAATAGAAGATGAACGACTTTATTGTATGAAATCAAATGATATAGCTTTAGTAAATGAATACGAAGGAAACGAAATTGAAAATAATCCAAGCTGGACACAAGGCCATTGAGGAATTAGTTAAGGTAGCAAAAGAAAAGATTGTTGACTCAGACGACGATGTAAGCGCTGATAGATTAAAAAATGCTGCCGCTACTAAAAAGCTAGCCATAATGGATGCTTTTGAAATATTAAACCGTATACAGGTTGAAGAAGAACTTCTAAATGAAAAACCTAATAAAGTTAAAAAAGAAAAAACTTTTAAAGGTTTTGCAGAAGGGAGAAGCAAATGATTTATCAACAAACGCTGTGGGAAGAGATTAAAGACGTTGTTAACCCTAAGATATTATCAAAAAACAATAGATTAAAAAAATGGGATTACGGTTATAATGTAGAATATGATTTTGTAGTAATAAGTAAAACAGGTAAAATTGGAAAAATTATTGAAATACAGGATCTCAGAATTGCTTTACCAACAGCAGATGAACCGTATAAACGAAGCAAAATCAAAGAGAAGCAATATTGGGAAAAATTTGAATATCCAAAAGAACTTCAAAGAATAAAAAGTAGATTTGATTGGGATGAATATCCTACAGATTTTAAAGAAAAATGGTATGATTATATTGATCAAGAATTTACTAAAAGAGATCAAGGGTTTTGGTTTTACAGTAATGGCGAACCTAGCTATATTACAGGCACTCACTATATGTATTTGCAATGGTCAAAAATTGACATTGGAGCACCGGAGTATAGAGAGTCAAATAAATGGTTTTTTATATTTTGGGAAGCATGTAAAGCAGACCACAGGTCTTATGGGATGTGTTATCTTAAAAACAGAAGATCAGGATTTTCGTTTATGGCTAGTGCCGAGCTTGTTAATCAAGCGACAATATCTTCAGATTCAAGATTTGGTATACTTTCAAAATCTGGTTCTGATGCAAAAAAAATGTTTACCGATAAAGTTGTACCCATATCAGTTAACTACCCTTTCTTTTTTAAACCCATTCAAGATGGTATGGACAGGCCGAAAACTGAGTTGGCGTACAGAGTACCTGCTTCTAAACTTACAAGAAGAAAAATTGAATCTAACGAACAGCTTAGAGAATTAGATGGACTTGATACAACTATTGATTGGAAAAACACAGGAGACAACTCTTACGATGGTGAGAAATTAAAAATATTAGCACACGACGAAAGCGGAAAATGGGAAAGACCGGACAACATATTAAACAATTGGCGAGTTACAAAAACTACACTAAGATTAGGTCGAAGAATCGTAGGCAAGTGTATGATGGGCTCAACTTCAAACGCATTAGATAAGGGTGGAGAAAACTTTAGAAAATTATTCGACAATTCAGACGTTACAAAAAGAAATAAAAACGGACAAACTGCTTCTGGACTCTATAGCTTGTTCATTCCTATGGAATGGAACTACGAAGGATTCATGGATTCTTTCGGATCACCTATCTTCACTGCACCAGCGAATCCAGTCATTGGAATCGATGGTCTCGCAGTTACAATCGGAGTAATAGAGCATTGGGAAAACGAAGTTGAAGGCTTAAGATCTGATCAAGATGCTTTGAATGAATATTATAGGCAGTTTCCTAGAACTACAAAACACGCTTTTAGAGACGAAACAAAAGAAAGCTTATTTAATTTAACTAAAATATATGAACAGATAGATCATAATGAAGAGTTAGATAATAAAAGAGCAGTTACAAAAGGTAATTTTTCTTGGATAGAAGGTGTAAAAGATACTCAAGTGTTATTTACGCCAAGTAACAATGGCAGATTTCTTGTTTCTTGGGTTCCAGATTCTAATATACAAAATTGTATGATAGTTAAAAATGGATATAAATATCCTGGCAATGAACATATTGGAGCTTTTGGTTGTGATAGTTATGACATAAGCGGTACTGTGGATGGTAAGGGTTCTAAAGGAGCATTACATGGGCTAACAAAGTTTAGCATGGAAGATGCGCCATCTAATAGGTTTTTTTTAGAATATATAGCAAGACCTGACACTGCTGAAATATTCTTTGAAGATATTTTAATGGCTTGTATTTTTTATGGTATGCCTATACTGGCTGAAAATAATAAACCTAGATTACTGTATTACTTCAAACGTAGAGGCTATAGAGGTTATAGTATGAATAGACCTGATAAATTATTTAATAAATTATCTATAACAGAGAAAGAAATAGGTGGCATACCTAATTCAAGCGAGGACATTAAACAAGCTCATGCAGCTGCAATAGAATACTACATTGAAAACCACGTTGGAAGACTTACAGATGGCTATGGTGACATGTATTTTCAAAGAACATTAGAAGACTGGGCTAAGTTTAATATAAACAATAGAACAAAACACGATGCTTCTATAAGTTCTGGATTAGCCGTTATGGCATGTAATAAAAATAAGTATAGACCTATAGCTAAAAAAAATATTGAAAAAGTTAGCTTAGGAATACGTAGATACAACAACGAAGGATCTACTTCACAAATAATATAATGCATGAAACAAATTTCAAATACATATAGTTCTTTTCCTGACCAAGTAGTTTCTGACGAAATAAAACAAAGTTTAGAATACGGTAAACAAGTTGGTCAAGCTATTGAAGGTGATTGGTTTAGTGGTACTAGGTCTGGTGTTGAAAATAGATTTAATACACAGTACAATAATTTTAGAATGCGTAGGTTATATGCTAGAGCAGAGCAACCAGTGCAAAAATATAAAGATGAATTAGCTATTAATGGTGATTTATCTTACTTGAACTTAGACTGGAAGCCAGTTCCTATAATACCTAAATTTGTTGACATAGTTGTAAATGGTATGGATAATAAGCTTTATGATATAAAAGCATCTTCACAAGATCCAGAATCAAGAAGAAAAAGATCTAAGTACGCTGAAGACATATTAAGAGATATGCAGGCTAAAGAGTTTTTACAATCTTTACAAGGCGCTGTAGGATTAAATTTATTTAATACTGACAATCCATCTGAACTTCCAGAGTCTCAAGAGGAGTTAGAATTACATATGCAGTTAAGTTATAAGCAAGCTACTGAGATAGCTGCTGAAGAAGCTATTAACAATACGCTAGAGTATAATAAATACGATTTAACAAAAAGAAGAATACTAGAAGATTTAGTTGTACTAGGTATGGGATCTAGTAAAACAAGCTGGAATAAAGCTGAAGGCGTCACCGTAGAATATGTTGATCCAACTAAATTAGTTCATTCATATAGCGAGGATCCTAATTATGAAGATTTGTGGTATGTAGGAGAAGTTAAACCAATATCTTTAGCAGAAGCAAAAAAACAATTTCCTAATTTAAACAATGAGCAACTAGAAAAACTAGAGCAATACCAAGGTAATAGTAGTTTTTTATATAATTTTAATGGTAGAAAAGACGGTAATTCTATATACATATTATATTTTGAGTATAAAACATACAGTGAGCAAGTTTTTAAAATAAAGAAAACAGCAACAGGTTTAGAAAAAGCTTTAGAAAAACCTGACACTTTTAATCCGCCTCAGAACGATGGCTATGAAAGAATAAGTAGATCTATAGAGACTTTATACACTGGAGCTAAGGTTCTAGGATATGACATGATGTTAGAATGGAAAATGGCAGAGAATATGACAAGGCCAAAATCTAACCTAGTTAAAGTTAACATGAACTACTCTATATGTGCACCAAGACTATATCAAGGAAGAGTTGAATCACTTGTTAGTAGAATGATGGGATTTGCAGATATGATACAACTAACTCATTTAAAGATTCAACAAGTAATATCTAAGATAATACCTGATGGTGTTTATCTTGATGTTGATGGACTAGCAGAAGTTGATCTTGGTAGTGGAACTACGTATAACGCTAAAGAAGCTTTAAATATGTATTTTCAAACTGGTAGCATACTAGGTAGATCAATGACTCAAGAAGGAGATCCAAATCAGGGTAGAATACCTATACAAGAGTTAAGTACTAATTCTGGTCAAGGAAAAATACAGTCTTTAATATCTACATATCAGTATTATTTACAAATGATTAGAGATGTTACTGGATTAAACGAAGCTAGAGATGGAAGCATGCCAACATCGGATGCTTTAGTTGGTTTACAAAAGCTAGCTGCTGCAGCATCTAATACAGCTACTAAGCACATATTAAATGGGTTTTTGTACATTACTCTAAGAACATGTGAAAATATAGTACTAAGAACCTCTGATAGTATAGAATTTGAATTAACTGAAGAAGCTTTAAAAAATAGCATATCCACATGGAATGTAGGGTCTTTAGTAGATACTAAGCAAATACATCTAGCTGACTATGGTATTTATTTTAGTCTTGTTCCTGACGAAGAAGAAAAGCAACAGCTTGAAGCTAATATACAAATGGCTTTACAGAGTGGTAGTATAAATCTTGAAGACGCTATAGATGTTAGGCAAATAAAAAACCTTAAGCTAGCTAATCAAATGCTTAAGCTTAAACGTAAGAAAGCTGCTGAAGCTGCTCAAGCCGCTAATATAGCTAATATAGAAGCTCAAGGCGCTTCCAATGCTGCTGCAAGTGAAGCTGCTGCAATGGCCGAAGTACAAAAAAGACAAGCTACTGCTGATACAGAATTAAAAATTGCAAAAGGAAAATCTTCTTTTGAAATAGAAAAAATAAGAGTAGAAGCTCAAATAAAGAGAGAACTAATGGATCTTGAATTTAACTACAACATGCAGTTGGGTGAGCAAAAAATACAAAGAGAAAAAGAAAGAGAGCAAGACATAGAAGAAAGAAAAGACGAAAGAGCTAAGATTATTGGTACTCAACAGAGTGCTATGATTGATCAAAAGCAAAACGATTTATTACCTATAAACTTTGAAAACAATGGAGGTATAAACGTTTAATTATTAATTATTATATTATATTATATTATGGCACAATCAACAAAAGAGACAAAAGAGCCTCTTAAAATGAAAAAAAAATCTAGAGCTAAAAATCTAGGTAAAGCAAGCACAAGTAACAACATAACTAAAGTAGATTTAGAAGCTGAAAAAAGACAAGTAGATTTAGATAATGCTCCTACAAAAGTAATTGTTAAATCAGAAACAAAAGAAGAAGTTAAAGAAACATCTCCTGTTTTAGAAGAAATAATTGAAAAGCAAGTAGAAGAAAAACCTAAACAAGAAGAAGTTATAGTTATAAATGAAGTTATTAAAGAAACTAAAAAAGCAGAACAAGAACTAAAAGAAGCAGTTAGAGACGAAAAAATCACAGGAATAAAATTACCTGAAAACGTTGAAAAACTAGTTAGTTTTATGGAAGATACAGGTGGAACTGTAGAAGACTATGTTACGCTTAACAAAGATTACACTAAATATGGTGATGATCTTTTGGTAAAAGAATATTATAAAAAAACTAGACCACATCTAAACGAAGACGAAATTAATTTCATAATGAAAGATGATTTCACTTTTGATGAAGAAGTGGACGAAGAAAGATTTGTACGTAAGCAAAAACTAGCGTACAAAGAAGAAGTTGCGAAAGCCAAGAACTTTTTGGAGCAAATGAAAGGTAAATATTATGATGAAATCAAGTTGAGGCCGTCAGTTACTAATGAGCAGAAAAAAGCTATGGACTTTTTCCAACGATACAATGAAGAGCAATCTACTATTGCACAAAAGCGTAATGAGTTTGTAAATAATACTAAATCATATTTCCAAGATAAATTTGAAGGTTTCAATTTTGATGTTGGCGATAAAAGATTTAAATATAAAGTTGCAAATCCTAATGACATTGCTGATAAACAAACTGATGTAAGTAAATTTATTAATAAGTTTACTGCTGAAGATGGTTCTATTAAAGACATAGACGGTTATCACAAAGCCATGTACGCTGCACGTAACGCAGATAGATTAGCAGAGCATTTTTATGAGCAAGGCAAAGCCGACGCTACTAAAGATATTATTGCAAAATCTAAAAATATATCTTCAACTCCAAAACCTATGGACACTGGTGAATCAATGCCCAATGGTTGGAAAGTTAGAGCTATTTCTGGAGGAGATGGATCTAAATTGAAAGTAAAAAAAAGAACATAAAATAAAAAACAAAAAATGAGTTTAATTACTGGCGGGAGCTTTCCCGCGTCGATTGTACCCATGCCAAATCAAGTAGCTGTTCAAGGAAATTATATTAATTTTCAAGATATAGCTGGTGGATTTAACCAATGGGCACAACAATATCTACCTGAGCTTTATGAGCAAGAAGTAGAAAGATACGGAAACAGGACTTTGTCTGGTTTCTTGAGAATGGTTGGTGCTGAAATGCCAATGACATCAGATCAAGTTATTTGGACTGAACAAAATAGATTACACGTAGCTTATAACAACGCTGTTTGTGCTCCATCTGGAGCTGCTAATAGTTCTACTGTTACAATTACAATCACTCCAGGTACTGGTCAAGTAGCTGCTGCTGGTTCTGCTATTAGAAATGGTAATACTATATTAATAACTGATAACGCTACAGGTCTTGTATCTGCTAAAGCTTTAGTAACTGACAGAACTTCTGGTGCTACTACTAATGGTTATACTATAGATGTTATTCTTTATGAAACAGATTCAGGTGCTTTTCCAGCTGCCCTACAAGGTGCTGGTAACACAGTTAGTGTATTTGTTTACGGATCTGAATTTCCAAAAGGTGGTCAAGGAATGGCTGGCGCTATTGAGCCAGGTGTTACTACTTTTGTTAACTCACCAATTATCTTAAAAGATAACTATGAGTTAAGTGGATCAGATGCTGCACAAATTGGATGGATTGAAGTTGCTACTGAAGACGGTACTTCTGGATACTTATGGTATTTAAAAGCTGAGTCTGAAACTAGACTAAGATTTGAAGATTATATGGAAATGTCAATGGTTGAAGGTGTACTTCAAGCCGCTCCTAATATTGGTGCTGCTCCTGCTGCTACTCAGTTTGGTGCAAATTTTGGACCTGCTGGAGCTAACGGATCAGCGATCAAAGGTACGCAAGGTTTATTTGCTGCTATTGAAGCAAGAGGTAATGTATTTTCTGGCTTTGCTGGAGCTGCTGCTCCTGGTTCAGGTGCTTTAGCTGATTTCGATGAAATCCTAAAGAACTTAGACAAGCAAGGTGCTATTGAAGAAAACATGTTATTCTTATCAAGATCAACTGCTCTTGACTTTGACGATATGTTAGCTGCAACTAATGGTGGATACAATTCTACACAGTCTGCTTCTTATGGTCTTTTTGACAACGAAGCTGAAATGGCTCTTAACTTTGGTTTTTCAGGTTTTAGAAGAGGTTCTTATGATTTCTATAAAACTGATTGGAAATACTTAAACGATGCTACAACAAGAGGAATGTCTAGAGAAATCGACGGCGTTATGATTCCTGCTGGAACATCTACAGTATATGATCAAATGTTAGGTTCTAACATCAGACGTCCTTTCTTACACGTAAGATATAGAGCTTCTGAAACTGAAGATAGAAGATTCAAAGCATGGATCACTGGATCTGTTGGTGGTGCTTACACTACTGATTTAGATACAATGAGAGTAAACTTTTTATCTGAAAGATGTTTAGTAACTCAAGCTGCTAATAACTTCGTGTTATTCAAAGGAGCTTAATTAATTATTAACATTTAAAAGATAAAAATTATGAGTATGTATATAAAAGGATTAAAAGTAGCTCCTACGGCCACAGCGCCTCAAGAGTCTTACGATTTAATCAACGTTGACGGAGTAAATAAAATTACTTTCACAGGAACACCTGGAAACACCCACATAATGATTTTACATTATGACGGTCTTACAGCTATTACTGATAGTACATCTGCAACTAATCCAGCTGCTGGAACTGCCGATGTAACTACATTTACTAATTCGTTTAGAGAAGAAAGACTTTCTATCACTCTTCCTAATACGAATTTAACTTCAGCCGCTCAATTGAGGATTGGTTTTTATGATGCTATGTCTCAAGCGGTACAAGCATCAGGGAGCATTCCTGATTTGATTGGACCAGATATCAATGGAGTATTTGGACTTAATACTATAATAATAGCTGCAACTAAAACAGTTGGAACTATTGTATAAGTAAAACACACAATACAAGACCTCATCTAGGTGAGGTCTTTATTAATTATTATATTATATTATATTATGGAAACAAAAGAAAAGGTAGCTAAAAAAGCACCTATAAAAAAAGAAACTAAACCAGTAGATAACTGGGAATACAAAATAAGAAGATATTTTTTGTTAGGTGGTAAAAAACCTCTAACTCATACTATACCTTCTAGACATTCTACAAGATACCCATTAGTCTGGTTTGATAAAGACTTAGGCTATGAAAGAGAATTAAGATACGCAACTAATCAAAAAAGTGTTTTTGTTGACGAACAAAGTGGTAACGCAACTCTTAAACATGTGATTTTTGAAGATGGCATATTAGTAGTGCCTGCTGAAAAAAGAAACTTACAAGAATTCTTATTGCATCATCCCCATAGAGGTTTAATATTTGGTGAATTTAACCCTCAAGCTGTAGCGGTTAATGAATATGAAGAATTAGAGTACGAAATCGAAGCTATGAATACTGCTTATGCTATGGATTTAGAACATGGTGAAGCTATATTAAGAGTTGAAATAGGATCGGACGTTAGTAAACTAACATCTAAAGAGTTAAAGAGAGATTTACTATTATTTGCTAAAAGACAACCAGAGTTGTTCTTAGACTTAGCTAATGATGAAAATGTTATTCTTAGAAACTTTGCAATTAGATCAGTTGAAGAAAACATAATAGAACTTAGTCCTGACAATAGAACTTTTAGTTGGAAGAGTAATGGTCGTAAACTAATGAATGTTCCTTTTGATGAAAACCCATATTCAGCAATGGCTGCGTGGTTTAAAACAGATGAAGGACTTGAAGTCTATAGGTCTATAGATAAAAAGTTTAAATAACAAGTGATTATAATATAGGGTGGTATTTCTGCCACCCTTTTTTTTAAATATACAAGCATGGCAATAAACGTAAATACTGTATACACAACTGTACTGGCAATATTAAATAAAGAACAAAGAGGTTATTTAACACCTTTTGAATTTAATACATTAGCAGAACAAGTTCAATTAGAAATATTTGAAAAATATTTTGAAGATCTTAATGTGGTGTTTAGAACTCCACAAAACAGTACTGAGTTTGCTGATAGAGTTAAAACGTTAGAAGAAAAAATTGCTACATTTGAAACAAGCGCTGCAATAGCAGTAACAATCGCTAGTGGCTTTGGTGAGTACGACTTCTCAGCTCAAGATCCTAAAGTACACAGGTTTGGCGATGTAGAATTTCAAAATGGTTCATTACTCCCAGTAACAATAGAAAAAGTCTCTAAACACGAGCTTTTAATGGCTAGAAGATCTCAGCTAACATCACCCACATCATCAAATCCTATGTGTTTCATAGAGGGATCTAAAATAAAAATATTACCAGCTATAGCATCTGCTGGATCTGTAAACGGAAGCCCAGTTAAAATTTATACATTGGATTATGTTAAAAAACCAGCTCCTCCAGTCTGGGGATTTACAGTTGGAGCAGTAGGTCAATATATATACGCAACTGCCGCCTCAACTGATTTTGAAATATCAAACTTAGATCAAGCAGAAACTGTATTAAAAATACTCGCTTACGCCGGTGTAGTAGTAAGGGATTCAGAAATAACACAAGCCGCAGCTAGTCAAGCCGCTGTAATTGATCAACAACAAATTTCATAAAAAATGAGCACAACAGTAGCAACATTACCTATACAAGAAAATAATGCACAGTATTATCAAGGTCAATCAATTATATCAACAAATGGAGGTCTTGGTGGAGGAACTATTTTTAATTTTCCAAATTTTAATACTACTCTTATAAGTAGCTACGATTCCGCAGGTCTTCAAACTAGTAATAATGGTAATTTTGCTTTACACATATTAGCAACAGCCACAACTCTTCCTTCAACAGCTAACTTAATTACCGCTTCTACTATATCAGTTGCAGATGTTACTAATAATACTTTAAAGCTTGCAGCGCAACCTGCTAATCAATTTTTGTTTTTACAACTTACAGATGTTGCTGTAGGAGATAACTACGGTAGCTATAGTGTGCTATCATTAAGCGATGTAGTAAATAATTTTTTAGTTGCATATACTGGACAAGATAAAATTTTGAGTAGAGTTAAAAGGACTGATGTAATATTTCACGCTAGAAGAGCTATGCAAGAGTTTACTTATGATACTATACCTTCTACAAAATCAATGGAATTATCTGTCCCAAATACTTTAAACGTTCCTATACCACAAGATTATGTTAATTACATTAGATTAGCATGGGCAGATAATGATGGTGTCTTAAGAACTATATATCCACTAAACGGACTAAGTGGCAATCCAACAGAACTGCCTTTACAAGATGGCTCAGGAGTTCCTACACAAGACTCTTTTAGTGATAACTTAGAAGCATCAGGATCAATAATAGAGCAAAGATGGGATAGTGCTAATCAATCTAATTTAAGTGGTAATTTTGATCCATTTGCTAATAATGGTGTTTATGACCATGTTTGGTGGAAACAAGCTTACGGGCAGAGATACGGATTAAATCCTGAACTTTCACAATCAAATGGATATTTTAGTATTAACGAGAGATTAGGTACTTTTACTTTTTCAGGAAATGTATCAGGAAAAATTATACAGCTATCTTATGTATCAGACGGTCTTTCAAACGGGCTAGATGCTATAGTTCCTAAAATGCTAGAAGAAGCAATGTACATTAAAATAATGTCTAGTATTATACAACCAAGAGCAGACATAGACGGCAATACTAAAGCTTTTTACAAAAGAGATGCTTATGTAAAAACTCGTAATGCCAAGTTAAGACTATCTAATTTAAAACTTGATGAAATAGTTCAAGTATTTAGAGGTCAAGCTAAATGGATTAAATCTTAATTAAATGCAAAGAAAGTTTCAACATACTTTTACTAAGTCTAAAATGAACAAAGACTTAGATGCCAGATTATTGGCTCCTGATGAATATAGAGATGGCAATAATATTGCTGTATCTAGAGCAGAAGCAGATGATGTTGGAGCTTTAGAGAATATATTAGGAAATACAATTATCTCTGCTTTAAATAATACTAGTGTTTTTTTAGAGCAAGTAGTAGGTTGGCATATAAACGAAGATAAAGATAAAATTTATATATTCTCAACTGACTTTCAAGACAACACACCTAATCAGCAAGGTTTGTTTTGTCCTTTAGAAACTAAAAACTTAATAACCGTAGTTAATACAGTGTCAAATACTACTAGAACAATTGCAAGCGGAAGATATTTAAACTTTTCCTGGAGTAATCCTATATTGGACACAGTAATGCTTGAGGATCTTTTGTTTTGGACTGATGATAGAAATCAACCTAGAGTTATAAATGTTATAACTGCAGAATCAAACCCTAGTTATTACTTTAATGAAGATCATGTTTCTTTAGCTAAATACTATCCTCATAAAACAATTAAGCTTAATCAAGAGTATCAAATTAACGGAGCTTTAGTTAATAAAGATTCACTTTTTACTGATAATGGATTATTTAGAGGTTTATACAATTTTATACTTTTGCCTGCAAGTGCAAGTACAACTCCACTAATTCAAGCTCTTTTAGGTGTTAATGCAACTAGTACTACTGATCAAGGGCAGGTAAATTTTGGACTACAAGGCTACGCTTTAAGAGCTCCATCTAGTGGTGGCGCTATTGTTAATTTTAAAGTAGCTTTTGTTCAGCGCGATGATGCAAGTGATCTTCCTGGTGTTTTTACAAATGGATATATAATAGCTATAGATAGAGATTTAAGCTCTTTAATAACTGCTCAAGAAGGAAGTAGTTATACAGCCACAACATCTTTTACTTTTATAGATCAAAGTTCTAAAGATGTAACGTCTCCTTGGCTAAAAGAAGACCAAGTTAAAATCACTACTAAGTCTGTTAGTTCTACTTTATTAACATATACCGCTTCTTCTGTTTTTAATGATTTCCCAACAGCGTTATATCAATATGGTACTAGATCTCCAGGTTTAATGGGTGCTGGACAATCTACATATCAGTCTGAAGTGTTTGCTTTTCCTAATCACTTTCCTAAAAACACTACTACCGCAACTAAAAAAGGATATTGTAGAATAACGCATCCTAAATTAGATCCAAACAAGTACTATGTTGTAACAGGTGTTAACATAATTAGTAGCTCTTCACTAACGTTTAGTATTTCACAATTAACAAATTTAATTAACGGAAGTTTAACAGCCGTTGACCCTAGCTCTATACTTTCAGCAGGAGATATATTAAGTATTAATTGGCCTAATAAATATTATAATCAAAATTTTATAGGAGATGAAGCTTTTTTAGAAGATAAATTTGTTAGATTTGCTTATAGATTTACTTATGAAGATGGTCAAAACTCTTTAATATCTCCATTTACGCAAGCTGTTTTTATACCAAAGCAGAGAGGTAATTTTTTAAAGAAAATTGATAGAGTAAATTCTAATGGAAATAATACAAATAATTTTGTACCTGATGAAAAAAAATCAGGTGAAACTACTATAGTAGAATCAATGGAAAACAAAGTTAATCAAATTAAACTAGTTATACCTTGTGAATACGTTTGGAATACAATACAAAACAATTTAAAAGTAAGATCTATAGATATACTATATAAAGAATCAACTCAACAAACTATAAGAGTTGTAGATACTATACCTGTCACTGAAGGTTCTATAACTGGAAATACTACTAAATTATTAGAGTATGTTTATAATTCTAAAGAACCTATAAAAACATTAAGATCTGCAGAAACAACTAGAGTTTATGACAATATACCTACAAGAGCAAAAACTCTTTCTTCAGCTGGTAATAGAATAATACTTGGCAATTTCTACGATAGACCAAGTTCTCCTAACTCTTTAAGTTATTTTGTAGGATCTGGTAGAAAGTTTACGCCTGGTGAAACTCCAGCTACTCCTAGTAATTCTCCTTCAAATTTAGCTAATACTTTTTCAACTGTATCATATCCTAACCATAGTTTAAAACAAAATAGAAGCTATCAAGTAGGTATAATATTACAAGATAGATACGGAAGATCTTCTGATGTTGTTTTGTCTTCAGTTACAGATGATAACTTTACTTTAGACACTGGTGTTTTTGCTATTAATCCTATAGACTTCTCTGGTTCAACTATGTTTCATTCTTATTTAGAATCTGTTTTAACTCCATTAACAGCTCAAGCATCTATAACAACTAGTGCAGTAACTAGAGCTGGCATAGTAGATTGGCCTGGAGACTCTTTAAAATTATTATTTGCTAATGTAGTACCTAGAGAAATACCAACTCTACCCGGTTATCCTGGTTTGTATGCAGATCCTTTTACTTCAACTGTAGTAATAGCTCAAAGTTTTGATAATGTTTCAGTTTCAAAAGGAGGTAATAATGACAATATACAACCCGGTACGCAAATTACATGGACTGAAGGCGGTATAGAATACAATGATCTATATGTGCTTATGACCGTGACAAGTGCAAGTGCTTTGACTTTAATTACTAGAAATATAAATGGTGAAGCAGCTGCTAATTTTCCTTCAGTAGGTGTTTCTGTAGATTTTATACTCTCTAGTAATCCTTTAGGTTTTAGTTCTTACAAAGTAGTCGTAAAGCAATTACAGCAGGAGTATTATAATGTTTATTTACCTAGCTTGCTAGATGGTGTTCCAGTAATAAAACCTTTTACACAACAAGCTAGTTTTACTTCGGGTTCTAAAACAGTTACAATGTTCGCTATCACAGGTGTTGAATATTTAACATTCGCACTATTAGAAGGTATGAAAGTTGTTACAAGTGGTGGTAATGTTTATTTTATAAATAATATATTAAATTACACTCAATTTGAAATAAGTCAAGCTGCGACAGCTACTGAAGCTGATAATGTATCTACGTTTAGTACAGAAGCTAGTTTAGGCATATTAAATGTAACTACACTACTAACTGATAATGCTAACAAGGTTCCACCGGCTTTAGAAGAAACAAGTCCAGTTCAACAAAACTTTTCAACAAGTGACGTTGGCTTAATACCTAGATATGCTTTTTCACAAAATTGGACAGTCACATCTGGAGACCCTTACAACACTACTAATACAGGAGCTATTTCTATATTCCCTAATAAACAAACTTTAAAAGTTCAATCTATAGGTAATTTTGAAGATATTTACTCAAGAGGCAGTTACAATGGTTTATATCAAGCAGACACAGATCCACCTACTGGAGTTATTCAAAATACTTTTAATATAGGTCAAACAAGTCCTACTTCAAAGCCTGCTTCTGAAGCTGAAACAATAGCAGCAGCTTATGAAACTACGCCAGTTATTTCAAATTTAGAGATATTCTACGAAACAAGTACAGCTGGATCTATTAAAGATTTAAATTCATTAATAAGAGCTAATTTACTAGTACCAGGTTATTTTGTTACTTGGGTGTCAGGAACCAACACAGGAATTAATAAAATAAACGAAGTGTTAGTTTCAGAATCTTTAGACTACTCGTCAACACCTACAGTTGCAACTATACAATTAGTTGATCAAAACGGAACATTAATAAAATATTACGATAGTACACCTTCTCTTATAAAAATGAAGAATATAACTATATCAAACCCTCAATACTCTGATGGTAGCAAAATATTATCTAGTGGTATTGTTTTTGAAAAAGCCGCAAGCACCGATGCTGCTAATAGATTTTTTATTAAACTTAATAGTGATTTCATAGGTTTCAATAGCGGTCCTAATGGTAATACAAATCAAATATTTTTTAATGTAGAATTTGATTATAACTCAGTAGGAGATGTTTTTAATAAAGCTTCTATACCTATTGCTCTTTCTGTAGGCAACGTTGCTCCACAACCACAAAATAACTTTCTAGTTGATAACGGCACCGTATATTACTTAGATAATATAGAACCAACTATAGATCCAACTCCAAAAAACGAACAAGGAGCAGGTATTAGCTGGAATAATAACAACAGCGCTAATAGCACTGAAACAACAGCAACTAATGGAGGTAATGTTAATAACACAAAACAAAACGCTAATAAAAATAATTTAGAGTTTAGATTAGAAGTTAAAACAGCTTCGTTAGGTTCAGAATATGTTGATGCTAAAAATGTAGAAGGTTTAGGTTTATATCTTTTAGAAAACGAATCTGGAACAGTTAAGCTAGCTACAACAGGTGATTCTAAATTTACTCAAGCTAATTTAGATATTAAAGTAGTAGCAACAGATGGAGATGGTCAGGGTGAATCTACTACTATATCATCGTCTATTGTAAGATTTAACTCTTCAGCATCGTAAAACAAGTAATAAATAAGTAATTATATAATATGGCACTACCAATAATTGAAGTAGACTATTACAACTGTATTTGGAATAAGAAAATTTTAACTCCACAACCACAGCAACAGACTGATAATATAGTTGTTCCAGGTGGTGCAGGTTCTACAGCATCTTTTGTTTGGCCTATAAATAACGTCTACGCGCCTCCAATGACTTTTAGTTCTTCTAGTTTTCCAAGACCACCTTTAAATACTGGTACAGGAGACTTAAGCGCGTCTGTTGTTAAAGAAAACTTCTACACTGAAGATATGTACATTAGAGGCGGCTTTAATAACCCACCTATGTCTTTAGGTGTTAGAGCTTTTTTAGATGAAGAGGATCCAATACAGCAACACAGGTTTAATGCTTTAATTTATTCTGGAATATATAATTCTAGAACTGGAATTAATAGAACAAATGAATTCCCTGTAGGAACTAATATTACTAGAGCTTCTAATCCTTCATTTGGATCTATACAAAAGATACATGCTGAAGAAAACAATTTAGTAGTATTGCAAGAGAATAAATCAAGTAGATGTTTAATAGATAAAAATGCTATATTTAACGCTGAAGGTGGTGGTAGTGTAACTACTTCAAATCAAGTTTTAGGTGAAATAATACCTTACACAGGTGAATATGGTATTGGATTAAATCCTGAATCATTTGCTATTTATTCTTATAGAAAATATTATATAGATAGAAATAGAAATGCTGTATTAAGATTATCTAATGATGGTATTACAGAAATATCAGAATATGGTATGAGAGATTATTTTAGAGATCAGTTTGCAGCATTAAATGATAATTATACTAACACTTTTATATTAGACACTAGTATAACAGCTACAAGTAATACTCCAGCGGGAAATCAAAGTTGTATATCTTACGTTAATAACGGAGCTCTTCCTAAGGCTCAATATTTAATAGGAGCTAAAATACTTGCAGAATATAATAATTCAGGTACATATATAGATTTAGGTGTTTACGTGACTGGTTTTAGAACAAATGGTACAAATAATTTTTTATTGTTTAATAGGACTTTATCTGCTGCGTCAACTACAAACATTACAGAAGTAAGATTAGAAACTTATAATAGGAGTAGAGTTTATGGCGGTTGGGATTCTTATAACAAACAATATGTTATGTCTATACAGCAAAATAAAAACTTAACTTATAATAACACTACAGGAACTATACCAAAAAGAGATCTTACTTTTCAAACACTTGGTTTTGACGAGCAAGTTAAAGGATGGCCAAGTAAATACAGTTACATGCCAGGTTTTATGGGTAGTTTAAAAAACCAATATTTTACATTAAATAATCAACCTTGGGGTAATTCAACAACTTCAATAACAATGGGATTATATTCACAATACTCTCCAGCTGTACCACATTGTCAGTTTTATGGTATTGACAATCCTGCTACTGTTTCTATAGTTGCTAATTCTCAACCTTCTATTCAAAAGAATTTTTTAACTATAGATTACGAAGGAATGAGTGGATGGCAAGCTACAGTAATATCTTCTGATAGAACTGGTCAAACTGCAAGTAGATCAACTGGTGGAGTTTGGACAGGTGGATGGCAAGATAATAGAGATGTAACTACTACTGTGCTTAGTTATGTTCAAGGTGCTTACGATTCAGGTGCGCCAGTTCTTACAGGCACTTCTGCTATAACTCAACCTATATTTAGAGCTGGGTTTGATAGAAAAGAAAATAAATACATGGCTAATTTAGTCAACGCTTCAACACCAGCGCCTGGCGAAGTTAGTTTTGGAGAAAATATATCAGGTGTTAAAGGTTTTTATTTAGACATAACTTTTTCTACAGATACAGTTACAGCACCTGGGCAAATGAAAGAATTGTATGCAGTATCATTGAATTACAACGTATCATCAATGTAATTAAATTAAATTAAATTAAATGAAATCACGTAAAATTACAGAAGAAGATTATCCTATTATAGCTGAATGGTGGACTAAATGGGGTTGGCCAGTAATACCTCAAGATAAATTACCTGGAAACGGTACAAGTGGTATAATAATAACAACTGAAAACGATAAACCTATTGTTGCTGGTTTTATATATTTTACTAATTCTACAGGAGCTTTCTTAGAGTGGGTAGTGTCTGATCCGGAATATTTAAATGAAGATAGAGCAACTGCTATATCTGCTTTGATAACATCAGCAGAACTAGTATGTAAAGACGCTGGATCAAAATACATAATTAGCATTGGTAGAAATAAAAGCTTAATGCAAAAACATAAAGAACTAGGGTGGCATGTTGATAATAAGCCATCGCACGAAATGACAAAAATTTTAAAATAAAAAATATGGCAGTAGCAACAAGTATAGTTTTAGGAGGTATAGCAGCAGCGGTAGGCGCAACCACTAATGCTATAGCAGCTAAAAAAGCAAAAGAAGGAGCAGCTGATGCAAAATTAGAAGCAGGTATGAAGCAATCAGCTTTAGACGCTTTAGTTGAAGATAGACCGGTTTTTAATAATCCTTATGAAAATATTACAAATCAGTTTGAAAACTTAGACAATCCTTACGGTAATTTAACAGTGGCTACTGAAGCTTTTAAGATTCAAGCTGAGCAAGCTGACCAAGCTTTAGCTAATAGCTTAGATGTAATGATGGAAACTGGTCAAGCAGCTGGTGGTGCAACAGCTCTAGCTCAAGCTGCTTTGCAAAGTAAAAGAGGTATAGCTGCTAGTATAAACGCTCAAGAGACACAAAACAAAGCTATGGCCGCTGAAGGTGAAGCTGCTTTACAAACTCAAAAAGCTCAAGGTGCTCAAAGATTAGATGAAATGAGAGCTCAAGGCGATACTTTAGCTCAGCAAGACGCAATTAATTTTCATGAGGCAAAAATGGATAGAACTGCTAAACTTTTAGATAACGAATTGCAAAACGAACAAGATCAAAAAGCTTCACGAACTCAAGCTATAATGGGTATAGGTAATTCTATAATGGGTGGAGTTAATTCAGCTGTTAGCGGACTAGGAGAAAATGATGCCAAAATAGGAAAACCTTAAAAAAAGTAATATGAGTTTTAAAAATCCACAAAGAGTAATTAACAAACAATTTGATGCATATATTAGCGGTGGTCAAGCACTAACTAATAAAATTAATGTAACCACTGATCAAATGAGAAGAACAGTTGCTTCTCAAAAAAGGCTGCAATTACAAATGCAGGACAGGCAAGATCAAGAAATGCAAAGCATGTATTCTAAAGTTAATGAATTTGGTAGTAGTACAAATGCTGAAATGGATCAAAATCTTCATGAATTTTGGAATCATAAAGCTGATGAGTATTTTAAAATTAAAAACGCAATGCAGGATGGGATTATTGGTAGACAAGAAGGTAATAAAGCTTTAGCTAATATCAATAATTTAATACCTCAATTTGGACCGCAAGTAAAGATGTTAGCAGAGGAGTCTGCTTCTTATCATCAAGATGTTATAGATAATAATGTTTCTTCTGTAGGTTCTAATGAAAACAAGATAATGTTGCAAAGGATACATGATGGCGGTAATGTTCAAATTGTAGAAAAAAATGGGAAATTATTTTATTTTAGTCCTGAAGAGAAAGACGAAGAAGGTAATATTATATCAGAAGCAGCTATGATTAATGGATCAGAATTAACTGCTGCAATAAATAGTCCCGAAGGTTTATACCAAAAGAAAGCTAAAATTGGAGGTGTTTTAGAGACGGTGTTTAATGAAGTTGTCAAACCAGACGATCTTAATGGGCCAGGTTATGTTGAGTGGAAAGAAAACGTAGTAAAAGGAGACATAAATCCAGCAACGGGTTTTCCGTATCAAGGTTTAGAAACTGGAAATATTTATACTTTTAAAACTATACCAGAAGCTAAAAAAGCTGAAGCTATAGATGCTTTATCAAGTAGTCCTGCTATAACTAACATAATGAATAACGAAATGCAAATGCGTAAAGTTTGGCAAGATGATATACCTGATGAAGAAATTGAAAGAATTGCAGAAATAAAAGGTTTTGACACTTCTTTATATCAAGACCCTTGGCATGAGTTTGCTGATAACGTAGATGAAGCAACAATAGCTAAAATTAAAGATGAGCAATCTCAGATAATGAAAACTTATTTAGCGGAAAAAGCTTACAACGATAATGCTACTATGGATAGTACTTTAAAATTTGTTAAGAAAGAACCTTATAATCCAAATAAAGAAAATCCAACAACAGGAGAGCCTTATTACATGAACACTGTTGAAAGTGTTTATGATTTTGTTAATAACCCTGTTGACAATGCTAATTTAATAATAAACCACGAGATTAAAGGAAAGACTATTGATAATATAAAAACAAATTATGTGATGGAAGATAATGGTATGGGATATATGCAATTCAAACTTGATTCGGATGGTAATAAAATCCCAAGTGGTACATTAACTCTACAACATAAAGATTATAGTCTTGATCAAGGTAGTGATGGTAAAGAGGTTAATAAATACACTGATGTATTTACTTTTAACCCTAAAGATCCTCAGTCTACCGCTACGTTAGCTATGGCACTACAAAAAGATATAGGTGGTAACAATAAAGATAATAACGAAGCTACACAAGCAATGCTAAAATTATATCCTGAATATGCTGAAAAAATGAAATTAGAAAAATTAGCGGCGGACGAAGCGGCTAAAGGCAATGGTGGATTTGGTAATTTTCTAGATGATGATAGCTATAGCACATGGAAAACAACTAATGGGTTAGATGAACTTTCTGATATTGAAATACAATTGTTAAGAAACGACAAAGAATTTAAAAAAGTAATGAGCAATGAATTTCAAGAAAGACCTGGATTTAAATCTTATATGGCTAGTGAAGTTGAACACAGGCTTTTAGTTAATATTTTAGAACAAAGAAACGCAGTCAAAGCAGTTAAGGGAAAATAATATGTACGAAATAAACGGAGTACCAGTTAGTGAACAAGCATTAATAGCTAGAGCTAAAGAATTGAACATAACATTTGAAGAATTAATTAAAATAAATTCTGAAATAATTGTTAAAGTTGAAGATGCTACATTAGACGCTACAAACGAAAATATTTCAAATACTGAATTTCAAGAAGGTAATGTAATTAATTTTACTCCAACCAATGACGGTGTTGAAAACAAATATCAACTTCCTACGCCTTCAGAAGAAGATATAATAGCTAGTGATAAAAAAGTAAAAAATTATCAATTACAAATAGAAGATTATAATAAAAAAATACAAGATATATTAAACATAAAGCAAGCAACTGGTCAGCAAAGATTAGATATGGTTAATGATCTAAAAGTGCCATCTAATCAAGACGGCTATATTGAACCTGATAAAGATGGAACAGTACTTGAAGTGCCAAATATTGAGTTAACAAATGAATACGCTGAAGATAAAGATCAACTTTTAAAATTAAAAAATAAACTTTTAGAAAGCGAAAATAGAGAAGAAGATTTAAATACTGCTTTTAGCGAGGCTTTAATGAATGATCCTTTAGTAGACTCTAGAAGAAATTTTTATATTCAAAATTTACAAGAAAAAGTTGAAGCTTTTCAAAAAGAATTAATAGGTAAAAACATTTACGACTTAAGCACTAAGACAGGTGTTGAGGCTGCTCAGAAAAGAGTTAATAATTATTATGCTACTCTTGTAGATGAATCAATGCGTAGTGATGAAGTTGTTATAAGTCAAGGAGATAAAATAGCTGGGTCTTTTGGTATGATAAATAAAGAACTAGCAGTTGCTGACGGTAGATCAGAAAGCCTTATTTATTCAATGTCTGATTTATTACAAACTTACTTTGGTAAAGGTATAAAATCTGATATTGTTGCTGGCTTTGAAAGTTTAGCTGTCTCAACTGAGGGTTTAGTTTCTAACTCTATGGATGTTATTGGTTCTCAAGTTGACGGTAATAGAATTAAATTTACTAAAGAAGTTTTAAGTAAACTAGACGCTTTAGAAGCTGAAGGTAAAGATGAAAATGAAGAATTTTCTTTAAAAATTGGTAGCGATGGTTTTGAAATAAAAGGAACTATAAAACAATTAAGAGCTGATGCTGAAAAAAATCTACAAGAAGGTACTAAAAGCTTAGAAGAGAATATCTCTCAAATGACTGAGTTTGAAGATTACAGAGCTTTACAAGCTAGAGCTAATTTTAGTGATGGTGTGAGCTTTAGAGACATAACTGTAGGTTTAGGTGGATCTGTACCTCAAATGGCTGCTGCTTCATTAGGTGCATTAGCAACGTGGGCGTCTGGAGGTTTACTACTTCCTGTTGCTGGAGCATTGACAGTAGGTGGTGGTATGGCAGTTACAGCTCAGTTCTATGGTGAAAACTACATAGAAGGAGTTAAAGAAAGTATGTTAGCTGATAAAGAAAAATATCCAGAAGGTATAAACGAAAAGTCATTAGGCAAAGCTATAGCTAGCGGAGATTATGATAATGTTGCTCAAGATTTAGCAGCTGCAGCTCTTATGAGCAGATTAGAAAAACTTGGTGCAGAATCAACCATGAAAGCTTTTTTTAAATCTATGAATGTACCTTACAAGAAAGGTATAAAGTCTTTATTTAGAGGAGAAATAAAAGGTTTTATAGAAGGTATGGCTAAAGGAACTTTTAAACAAATACCTACCACGTTAATAGAAGGTTTGACAGAGGTTGGACAATCTACTATACAAGCTATAAATACAGGCCTTAAAGTAGAAGGACCTGGAAATATGTTTAAGTTTGTAAATGGTGAAAACAATTGGGAAGAGTTTTTGGCAGGCGCTGCTATAGGTACAGTTATACCTTTTGGTGGTGGTATTGCCACACAAGGAAGAGCAGAGTTGAGAACAATGTCAATGAAAGTTGCTAAAGAGTTTAATCCTAAAGGTAATTTAGCCCAAACAGAATTGTTTTTCAAAAAAGCTATGTCAGATCTTAAAAAAAGAAAAGACAATGGTTCAATGTCAGAAATAGAATACAGAGAAACTGTTGAAGAAATATCTAGCATTAGAAATGCAGGACTAAAAGTTCCTGGTAATTTTAGTAAAAAAGCAAGAGGAGAATCCCTTGACTTAATGCTTGAAAAGTCAAAAATAATAAAAGAAATAGAAGGATTAGATCCTGAGCTTACTTTACCACAGAAAAAAAGAATTAAAGAAATAAATACAAGACTTAACAACATAGGTAAAGCTGAAGATATTATAAATAAAAATAGTAAAATAGCGGATCAATTATCTAACGATGTTATAGATGAGTTTAAGACTTTTGAAAACGAAGAAGAAATGGTAGCGTTTTTAGAAGAAAATGGATACGATGCTAGCTTGGCAAGTGGTAGAGCAGTAGAAGTTAATATAAATGGTAAAGAAATAACTTTAGTTAATACTGAAAAAATTACTGATGGAACTAGTTATTTTGCAGGTACTCATGAAATATTACACAAGTTTTTAAAAAATACTTTAAGAACTAATCCTGAGGCTGCTTATCAAATGTCTAATGTTATTAAAGATAGATTAAAGCAAATAAAAATAAATCCAAATTCAAAGGAAAGTTACTTATTAGAAAGATTAAACAATGCATTAAATAAATATAAAATAGATTCTAATGTTACTGAAGCTAAAGA
>Ga0114915_1000205_pt1 | contig 28248 bp, 28 predicted proteins | sample MalvirAntarct_55_FD_87288 | JGI IMG/M metagenome (GOLD analysis project Ga0114915, IMG submission 87288) | Marine viral communities from the Global Malaspina Expedition - Malaspina viral metaG Antarct_55 | ecosystem: Environmental > Aquatic > Marine > Oceanic | place: South Georgia Island...
ATGCAATATCAATACCGGCCGGCAGATGCTAGGGCGAGCATAGCCACGGCCGCCGGAGCCGGCGCTGACTTGAATTCGCAAGATGCCATGGTGGCGATTAGCTAAAAATGACGTTACATGAGCTCGCCAAATGGACTCATCTGGCAGGCCTAAACGCTCGCAGCCTACGCTAAGGCGCGCCCAATGCTGCTCCATGAGCACTGGCCTGCCTGCCAAGACTCGTACGGTCTCAAACAGGCCATCGCCATAGCGCAGGCTGCGATCATCGCTGGCGATGGCATCGAGCTGCTCAGCGCCGCACCAGACGCTCACCGTTAGCTGCGTCACAGACGCCGAAACACCAACGAGGCATTGGTGCCACCAAAGCCAAAAGAGTTCGATACCACGACATCGACACGCTGTTCACGCGCGGTATTAGGCACATAGTCGAGACGGCATTGTGGGTCGACATTATCGAGGTTGATGGTTGGCGGCACGATCTGGTCACGTATCGCCAAGACACTGAAAATCGCCTCTACGCCACCGGCTGCACCGAGCAAATGCCCAGTCATCGATTTCGTCGAGCTTACTGCCAGTTTTGTAGCGTGGTCGCCAAACACTTGTTCAATGGCAAGCGACTCAGCGACATCGCCGGCTGAAGTTGAAGTGCCATGCGCATTGATATAGTCCACTTGCTCAGGATTCAGCCCAGCATCTTTTAACGCATTACGCATGGCCGCTGCTGCACCGGCACCATTTTCAACGGGGGAAGTCATGTGAAAGGCATCTTCGCTCATGCCAAAACCCACAAGCTCAGCGTAAATTCTGGCGCCACGAGCTTGTGCATGCTCTAGCAGCTCGAGCATCACCACGCCAGCGCCGTCGCCCATGACAAAGCCATCACGGTCGCGGTCAAATGGCCGACTGGCAGCTGCAGGGTCATCGTTGCGAGTCGATAGCGCGCGCGGTGCAGCAAAGCCCGCCAAACCCAATAAACTAACGGCCTTCTCAGCACCACCAGCAAGCACGGCATCGGCATCGCCATAGGCAATCATGCGTGCCGCCATGCCAATGCTGTGAGTACCAGTCGTGCAGGCTGTCGCGATCGCAAGATTTGGCCCTTTAAGACCAAAGCGAATAGCCAACATGCCCGCTGCCATATTGACGATGGAGCCAGGCACAAAAAATGGCGACACTTTGCGTGGGCCACCCTCAAGTAAATTCGTATGGGTAGATGTAATAGTGTTTAAACCACCAATACCCGAGCCCAACACGACACCAACACGGTCGCAATTAGCCTCTGTAATCTCAAGACCAGAGTCTTTCATGGCCTGACAGCCTGCTGCGAGGCCATACTGAATAAAGCCATCGATGCGCCGCGCTTCTTTCGCAGGCATATAATCATCGACAATAAAATCAGGCACTTGACTGGCAAACTGAGTAGTCAAAGCGCTGCAATCAAAATCCGTGACCGTGCGTATACCGCTTTGACCGGCTTTAATGCCCTGCCAGGTCGACTCTACACTGGCGCCAAGGCCGGTAAGCATGCCCAAACCTGTGACCACTACGCGACGCTTTGCCATGTATTTCTCCACTCTCTGACACGAAAAAGCCGCAGGAGCGCAAACGCTACTGCGGCTTTTTACACAAACTACTTACTGCTTGCTGTGCGCAGTAACATAGTCAATGGCCGTTTGCACGGTGCTGATTTTCTCAGCATCTTCATCGGGGATTTCTGTTTCAAATTCTTCTTCCAACGCCATCACCAATTCAACGGTGTCCAGCGAGTCAGCGCCCAAATCATCGACAAATGAAGCTTCGTTAGTTACTTCTTCCAACTTAACACCCAGTTGTTCGGCAACGATTTTTTTGACGCGTTCTTCGATTGTGCTCACGTTTATCTCCTGTGATGTCGGTTAGGCCGACAAGTCGCGACTAAGTCTAGTGAAGCGACTTGTGGCTGGCAAGAACAGCCTGCCGTCAAACCGTAAGTAGTTGTTTCAGTCAACTTATGTAGGAATTTCATAGCCTTATGTTAAGCCATGTACATGCCGCCGTTGACGTGCAGCGTGGTTCCAGTGATATAAGACGCCGCATCTGAGGCCAAAAACGCGACCGCGGAGGCGATATCTTCCGGTTGCCCTAAACGACCTGCCGGCACTTGCTTGAGTAACAACTCGCGTTGCGCCTCCGGCAAAGCCTGAGTCATATCTGTTTCAATAAAGCCTGGTGCAATGGAATTGACCGTGATGTTGCGCGAAGCAATCTCAGCAGCCAAGGCACGGCTAAAGCCTTCAAGCCCAGCTTTTGCAGCGGCATAATTGGCCTGTCCAGGGTTACCCATGGAACCAACCACCGAGCTGATATTAATAATGCGGCCCCAACGCGCCTTGGTCATACCTTTAAGGCATGCCTTGGTAACGCGAAAAATCGCCGATAAATTGGTATTGATAACGTCATCCCACTCATCGGCCTTCATGCGCAGCATGAGGTTATCGCGGGTGATACCAGCGTTATTGACCACGATCTGTGGTGCACCAAACTCGGCGTTAATCGCGGCAATGGTCTGATCAATAGATTCAGCATCAGCAACATTGAGCACGACGCCTTTGCCTTTTACGCCAGCCTCAGCAAATGCAGCGCTAATGCGCTCAGCACCTTCGACTGTGGTCGCAGTGCCAACGACAGTATGACCTTGTTGACCAAGGGCTAAAGCAATTGCTCGACCTATGCCACGTGTAGCGCCAGTGACTAGCGCTACTTTTTCTGACTCACTCATATTTAATCCTCTGGCTCAAAAACAGCTTTCAAGCCGATCGTCTTAGCTTAGCAAAGTGATTCTAACGCAGCAGTCATACCTTCGGTTGAATCTAGTGACCAATGAGTCATATTTTTATCAATACGCTTATTCAAGCCCGTGAGGACTTTACCCGGGCCACTTTCAAGCATTTGCGTTACGCCTAAGGCACTCAGATGCTCAACGCACTCAACCCAACGCACGGGACTATAGAGCTGCTCGACCAATGCCGCCTGAAGCGTCGCTGTATCGCTGGCCACTTTTGCTGAAACATTTTGCACCACAGGGATGACCGATTTGTTAAATGTCAGTGCGTAGAAGCACTTAGCTAGCTCGTCTGCCGCAGGGCGCATCAAGGCACAATGCGACGGAGCACTCACCGATAGCGGCAAGGCACGCTTAGCGCCAGCTGCTTTGCACTCAATAATGGCACGATCAACCGCTGCGGCACTGCCGGCAATAACCACTTGGCCGGGCGCATTAAAGTTAACTGCGGCAACGACGTCGCCATCGGCAGCGGCTTTGCAGGCGGCAATGACTTGCTCATTATCGAGGCCCAAAATCGCAGCCATCGCACCTTCACCTGCAGGTACGGCATCTTGCATCAAGCGGCCACGCTCGGCGACTAGGCGCACACCATCGGCCAGTGAGATCACCTCGGCGGCAACCAGTGCGGTGTATTCGCCCAAAGAATGACCGGCTAAATAATCTGGTGCAGGGCCGCCCGCTTGTTTCCACGCACGCCAAACGGCAATGCCTGCGGCGAGCAATAAGGGCTGAGTGTTTTCAGTGGCGTTCATTTCGGCCTCAGGGCCGTTTTGCGCCAATGCCCACAGGTCTTTACCCAAGGCGGCTGAAGCTTCAGCAAAGGTCGCTTCAATAATGGGATAACTAGCGGCTAAATCAGCAAGCATGCCAATGCTTTGCGAGCCTTGACCTGGGAATACCCATGCAGTCGTCGTCATAGTTGGTCCTTTTTATATGAATAGATGAGTTATTACTATTCGCTAGCGGCGCTGCTCTCGGCTTCGCTAAAGCGTCGCGAGATGAGGCCGGGAATATCTTTGCGCACTTCTAACATAGCGACTTCAAGCGCATGCGCAAAGGAGGAGATATCGGCGCTACCATGGCTTTTGATGACAATGCCATTGAGGCCAACGAGGCTAGCGCCATTGTAGCGACCGGGGTCCATTTGTGACTTCAAGCCACGCCAAATGGGATAAGCCAAAGCGCCTAAGATTTTGGTCAGCCAATTACGGTTAATCTGCACTTTAATCATGGCGGCGATCATTTTCGCCACACCCTCAGAACTTTTCAGCGCGATATTGCCAACGAAACCATCGCAGACAACCACTTCTGCCTCACCACGGAAAACACCATCGCCTTCGATATAGCCGATGTAATTTAGACCGGAGTTACGCAGCAGCTCATGCGTCTGCTTGATGAGGTCGTTGCCCTTGATTTCTTCTTCGCCAATATTAAGCAGTGCCACGCGCGGACTGGCATGGCCATCGAGCGCGCCCGCCACAAGCGAGCCCATACGAGCAAACTGCAGCAAATGCGCAGGTTCAGAATCAATATTGGCGCCGAGATCAAGCATATGAACATGACCACGCTGCGTTGGCAGGGCCGTCATGATGGCTGGGCGGTCTATTGCAGGGTGGGTTTTTAGCACAAAACGACTAACGGCCATGAGCGCGCCGGTATTGCCCGCAGAGATACAAGCCTGAGCGTGGCCATCGCGAACGGCTTCAGCAGCCAAGCGCATGGAAGAGCGCTTTTTCTGACGCAGCGCCACCGAGACTTTATCGTCCATGGTGACAAATTCGCTGGTGTGCACAATGCTCATGCGCTTGCGCAGAGCATCTGGAGTTTTTTCCAGAAATGGCAAAATAGCCGCTTCATCACCCACCAACAAAAAACTCACGTCGGGGGCAATGGCGGCTATTTTTAACGCCGCTGGCACAGTAACGGAGGCACCGAAGTCGCCTCCCATTACATCAACCGCCAGCGTAATCGACATAGATTACTGCGTCTTATGCTTCGTCTTTTACGCCAAAGAGCTGATGACCGCGATAGAAGCCATCTTTGGTGACGTGATGACGACGGTGTAATTCACCAGTGGTCTGATCGACGCTCAGGGTTGGGCCATTCAAGGCATCATGCGAACGACGCATGTCACGACGTGAACGGCTTTTACGGTTCTGTTGAACGGCCATGGTTTACTCCGGCATTTTACTCACGACTGTTGCTTAACTGCAGCAGTCTCACTTTGGTGTCACTTCGCGTCTTAGTGCTTTTTCAAGCTCGCTAAGACATGAAATGGGTTCTCTCTCAACGTTTCGGGCTCGGCTACGGTGTCGTCAACTAACGGCACTGCTGGCTCACAGTCCTCATGGTTTGCCACTAATGGCAAAGCCAAGATCAGTTCATCTTCCAGCAGCTCTGGGAAATCTAGTTCACCATTGTCTGCTAGAACAAAATCTTCAGCTTCCGATAAACGCTCAACTTCCTCGTCATCGTTCAGCATAAACACATTTACTTGTGCCGATATCGGCACATTAACGGCCTGCAAGCAGCGCTGGCATTCTAACGAAAGCGTGGTCTCTAAGCGACCCGCTAACACCGGAAAATGCCGCGCATCGCGAGCAAACGCGACATGCACTGTCACTTCACCATCTGTACTTAAGGCGCCATCAAGCAAGCGCGTAAAACGCGCTAATGGCATGGCGACATCGAGCACTGCTGCGCGATCGGCCCATTTGCCTGGTTCGATGATGTGTGGAATTGTGCTGTCTGACATAGGGGCGGGATAATACGGATTCACCTCGCCCCTGTCAAAGGACTATTGCTGCATTTGTGGCTTATTTAAGCGTAACGCGACTTGCTTCCAAACCTAGGGTTTGACGCAGGCTCGTAGCGAACTCTTGGCCAACCACAGCACCCAAACGGCGCAGCACTGAATCAACGGGATTAGGCATCAAGGTGTAGTCCACCAACGTCTCAGCTTTCACCACATCACGCGCCACCGAGTGCAAGGAACCGATGTCATCCGCCAGACCTAGCGTGATGGCTTGATCGCCGCTCCAGAAGTAACCCGAGAAGGTATCGTCGTTGACCTTTAAGCGCTCACCACGGCCTGCTTTCACAGCAGCAATAAATTGCCTATGCACGGCATCCAACACGCCCTGCACATGCGCCTGCTCAATCTCATTCACGGGCTTGCTAGGGCTAAGCAGATTTTTGTGTGCACCTGCAGCCAAAGTACGATCCTCAACACCAAGCTTCTGCAGTAGCTCAGGCACGCCAAAGCCAGGCATGATGACGCCGATCGATCCCACCAAGCTGGATGGATTGACGTAGATCTTATCGGCCGCCACCGCGATGTAGTAAGCACCCGACGCACCCATATCGCTAATCACTGCATAAAGCGGCTTATCAGGATGGATTAAGCGCTGGCGACGAATCTCACGATAGACCTCATCGGCCTGCACAGGGCTGCCGCCAGGGCTATTGATGCGCAAGACCACGGCCTTGGCCTCAGTCGCGCTGAAGGCGCTATCGAGCGCTTCGATCAGGCTATCGGCATTGGCCGGCATATCTGCCGCAATCGCGCCATCAATAGTGATGACGGCGGTATGTGCGCCAAAGCTTTCGGCACCCATGGAGCCAATAGTGCGATAGGCAAATAGCGCCACCACGACAATAAATAAGCCGCGACGAATCCACTGCCAGCGTTTAGCGCGCCGTCTATCGTTCAAATCTTCTAAAAGAAAGCGCTCAACCAATGCCCAGTCGCGCGGACCGCGACCATTGCCCCATTCCGCCATGACACACCCTCACTGATTAATCGTTTGCTGCAAATAAGTCGCCAACTCGGGCAGCGAGTGGCAGAGCGTCAAAGGCTGGTGAGCCAATAGCCGCTCGGCGCTGTGCACGCCATAGGTGACGCCAACCGAGGCCATGCCAATCGACTCCGCCATGGCCAAGTCATAGGTTGTATCGCCGACCATGATGGCGCGCTGCACCGGCACACTCAGCTCGCTCAACAGCTCGTTGAGCATGCGCGGATCAGGCTTAGATAGCGTCTCATCAGCACAACGTGTGGCTTTAAAATAATGTGCCCAGCCAGTATCGGCCATTACGCGATCCAAGCCCTTGCGACTTTTACCTGTGGCCACAGCAAGCGTTAGCTCCTGAGCTCGCAGGCCTTGCAGCATTGCTTCAGCGCCAGCAAACGGCTTAGTTTGCTTATTACTGCTGGCGACAAAATGCGTGGCATATTGCTGACGTAATGCTTCGCGTGCCGCCTCGCTTACTGTCGGAAACAACACGCGCATGGCCTCGGGCAAGCCCAAGCCAATAATATCTTTCGCCGCTGCCTCGCTAGGTACATCGACACCAAGATCGCGCGCAGAAGCTTGAATGCTGCTGACAATCTGCGCCACTGAGTCCATCACCGTGCCATCCCAGTCGAAAATCACTAGGTCAAACTTAGGCACGGCGCAACACCGCCAAACCTTTCTCGAAGTCGTCATCGGGCTCAGCCGATAGCACCAAACGCTTGCCAGATGGCAGCGTCAGCTTCAGGTCGCGAGCATGCAAAAACAGTCGCGACAAGCCTTTGGCTTTAAAGCGCTCATTATCTGCATCGCGGCCATATTTGGTATCACCAACGAGTGCATGACCTAAATGCTGAGCATGAACACGAATCTGGTGAGTACGGCCGGTGAGCAAATGCGCCTCGACCAGTGTTGCGTCTTTATAACGCTCCAGCACCGTAAATACGGTAATCGCCGCCTTGCCTTCACGCGATACGCGCACGATCGCTTCGCCACCTGGGCGCTCGACCTTTAATAGCGGCGCTTCAACGCGGTGCGTTGTGCCTTGCAGACGACCGCTAAGCAGTGCCACATAGCGCTTGTCCATTTGACCATCGCGCAGCTGAGCATGAAGTGCGCGCAATAAAGGTCGATGACCAGTAACCATGATCAAGCCTGAAGTATCGCGATCGAGCCTATGCACCAGCTCAAGGCTGCCGGCCTGCTCAGGGCGCATGGTGCGCAGCGCTTCAATTAGGCCCACAGAAATACCGCTGCCGCCATGTACGGCTAGGCCCGCTGGCTTATTGATCACCATCAGATGGTCTTCATCAAAAACCAAACGCTGCTCCAGCAGCTTTTGCAAACCAGTCGATGGCCGGTGCGCTGGCGCCTCTTCGCTCATGCGAATCGGTGGCACGCGAATGATATCGCCTGCCTCAACACGGTAATCAGGCTTAATACGGCCTTTATTAACGCGCACCTCACCTTTACGCACGATGCGATAAATAAGTGTGCGTGGCGTGCCTTTCAGCGCCGTCATCAAAAAGTTGTCGAGGCGTTGGCCGGCATAAGCGGCATCCACTGTGATGTAACTAACGGCGGGTGTATCGGAGCTATCGGGTGCGTGCATGAACAAGCCTGTGGATAATTTGGTGCGCTTATCTAGCAGCACACGGGGATGACTGCTATATTAGCGAGTCGCTTAGCAATTTAAGACCCTCATTTTGCCAGTTTATGCCCAAAAGCATCGGGTTTAGCAAAATGGTGGCGGAAGTATAAAGCAAAGCGACGCTGTCCGGCGGGAATCGCACACGAGCTTGGTCTACTGAGAGGTATTAACCCCAGTGTTGACCACCGACCCATGCACCTCCTCCGGCTAGCCGTAACACCAAAGTACCGGTAAGCGTTGACGATACGCGCTTACCAACAACACAGCCTAGTGCCGTCATATAGATGTAGCACAGGCAGGAATTGTTTTCGGCCCATGTCCACGGACATGGAACCGCGTCTCCCAGCTCCGTGCAGACACCCTGTACCTGACCCGGATGACCAACAACAGAATCAATGACTTGAGCTAGCCCGATCGGCCGGTAAAAGTTAACCTTAATGACCCATGTATTCATGGTGTTGTTCTGTTGCCGTGCACCTGCCTGCGTTTTCTCAGACGGCCTATAACCCTTAGGGTAGCCGCACATGAAACGCATGTTAATTAACGCCACACACGACGAAGAAATTCGGGTGGCAATGGTAGATGGCCAACGCCTCTATGATTTCGACCTCGAACACCGTGGCCGCGTACAGAAAAAAGCCAGCATTTATAAAGGCCGCGTAACTCGCGTTGAGCCTAGCTTAGAAGCAGCATTTGTCGACTTCGGCGGCGATCGCCACGGCTTTTTGCCATTAAAAGAAGTTGCTCGTGAATACTTCAACAAGTCGCCAAAGGAAGCCGGCGGCCGCATCAGCATCAAAGAAGCGTTGCAGGAAGGCCAAGAAGTCATCGTTCAAGTAGAAAAAGAAGAACGAGGCAATAAAGGCGCAGCACTTTCCACGTTTATCTCGCTAGCTGGCCGCTACTTAGTGGTCATGCCTAATAACCCTCGCGCCGGCGGCATCTCGCGTCGTATCGAAGGTGAAGAGCGTCAAGAACTGAAAGACGCGCTGAACTCCATCACCATCCCTAATGATATGGGCGTGATCGTCCGTACTGCTGGCCTTGGCCGTAGCGCTGAAGAGCTGCAATGGGACTTGGATTATCTGCTCACGCTATGGAACTCCATCAACCAAGCGAGCACGGAAAAGCCTTCACCATTCCTGATTTATCAAGAATCTAACGTCATTATTCGTGCTGTGCGTGACTATCTGCGCCAAGACATCAACGACGTATTGATCGATAACGAAGCGGCTTATAACGAAGCCATGAGCTTTGTGCAGCAAGTCATGCCGCATTATCAGAACAAAATTAAACTCTATAAAGATTCGGTGCCGCTGTTTAATCGCTACCAAATCGAGAGCCAAATTGAGACTGCCTTCCAACGCGAAGTAAAATTGCCATCGGGTGGCTCGATTGTTATCGACCCAACTGAAGCTTTGGTGTCTATCGACATCAACTCGGCGCGCGCCACTAAAGGCAGTGACATCGAAGAAACCGCTCTTAACACCAACTTAGAAGCTGCCGACGAAGTCGCGCGTCAGCTGCGCCTGCGTGATAGCGGCGGCTTGGTAGTTATCGATTTCATCGACATGACGCCGCCAAAGCATCAGCGCATGGTTGAAGAGCGCCTGCGTGAAGCATTAACGATGGATCGCGCCCGTATTCAAATGGGTCGTATCTCGAAGTTTGGCCTGCTCGAACTTTCGCGCCAACGCCTACGTCCATCGCTAGAAGAGTCCACAGGCTTAGTCTGCCCACGCTGTAATGGCACAGGCATGGTTCGTGATGTGCGTTCACTAGCGTTGTCGATCATGCGTTTGATCGAAGAAGAAGTGCTGAAAGAACGTACCGCGCAAATCAACGCTTCCGTTCCAGTATCGGTCGCCACCTTCCTGCTCAATGAAAAACGTCAAACCTTGGCTGAGCTGGAACTACGCAGCAAAGTTCGCATCTTGATTTTGCCTAATCCGCACATGGACACACCGCACTACGAAGTTTCTCGTCTGCGCGATGACCAAGTCGAAGAAAACGATGACGACGGCCCAAGCTTCAAACTCGTTGAGCGTATTGAAGCGCCAGCGCTTGAGGTTGTACTGGAAGCTGTTGATGGCGAATCGCCGAAACGTCAGGTCGCTGCCGTGCGTAATGTCACGCCAGTGACACAAGCACCTACTCAGCAAGCGCCTCGCGAAGCGCGCGCTACCGCTGCACCGGCTGCCAAGGCAAATACCATTGCGCCAGTAGCAAACAATGTTAGCTTTTTGATCTGGCTAAAAACCTTTTTCAGCACGCTATTTGGCATCAAGCCCGAGCCTGAGCCCGTAGTTCCTGAAAATCGTTCTAATCAAAACCGCAACAACAATGGCGGTCAACGCGGTGGGCGTGGCCAAGGCCGTGGTCGTCAGCCTGAGCGTCGCCAAAATAACGAACTGCAAGCCGCTGGTGGTCGTCCACAAACCGATAGCTCCACTAATGACAACGGCAGCAATGGCAATGGTAATAGCAACGGCGGCCGCCCTGCTCGTGGCGAACGCCGTGATGCAGCGGAAGGTACCGAGCAAACTCCGCGCCCACCTCGTCCGCCGCGCCCACCACGTGCACCACGCCCGCCTCGTGACCCAAATCGTGAAGCAGCGAAAGAAGCTAATCGTGAAGTTGCCGTTGAAGCAGTTCAAGCCGATACCGCAGCTACAGCAAGTGTCGATGGCAACATCGCTTCAGCCGCTGCTAATGCCGAGGGCGGAGAGCGCCGCCGTCGCAATCGCCATCCTTCGCGCCGCCAACGCGGACCACGCGAGCGCGATCCGCAAGTACTAGTTGATGCCGGCCTGCCCGTACCTGAAGAATTAGCAGCCAAAACTGCTGCTGGCGTTACTGCGGCAACAGTTGCAGCAACTTCAAATGAGGCTGCGCAAAATAGTGCTGTCACAGATGAGGCGCCGGTTATTGCAGCAAATAGTGCTGAACCAACTACAGCAGCTGTCGCTGAACCAACGAAAGCTGAGTCAGCCGCTGTTAAGCAGCCTGTTGCCGAGGTCGCTGATATTGAAGCAGCTGCTACAGTAACTGAGTCTGCTGACGCTACTGCAGCGACTGAATCTGCCGTTGCTGAAGTCGCCACAAGTACTACGGCGGAAGTCGTCGTAACTGCCGACACTGCGCCTGCCGAGTCGGCTACTCCTGAAGCAACTGTTGTTGCAACAGAAGCCCCAAAAGCTGCGCCAGAAGCAGAAGCAGAGATAGCGACAAAAGCTGCCGCAACTGAAGCTAGCCCTGAACCTGCTGCGTTCGTCGCAGCTGAAGCAACGGCTGAGCCAAGCCCAGAACCAGCACCGAAAGCAGTCGTTGAAGCTACCGCTGAAGCACCAGCAGAAACTACTGAAGTGCAAAGTGAGGCTACTGAAGCTGCTGCTCCTGAAGCCGCCGTTGTAGAAACTCCTAGCGAAAGCAAAGGCGAGAAAGCTGAGCGTCGTGCCAGCAATGATCCTCGCGTGCGCCGCCGCTTACAGCGCGAGCAAGAAGCACGCCTGAAAGCCGAAGCAAAAGCCACTGAGACACCCTCAGAAGGCTAACGCCAGAGCGGTAATCTCAGATCATAAAAATGCCCCGTAATCGGGGCATTTTTATGGCTGTGAATTTGTCTTTAGCATTACCACGTTGACGATAACGTCGGCCGCTTAGCCGCCCATCAACACCGGTTCCTGCTCTAGATGAATGCCATAGCGCGCCTGCACGCTGGCGACAATGTCAGCGGCCAAGGCCAATAGCTCAGCACCATTGCCACCGCCATGATGCACCAGCACCAAGGCTTGGCGTTCATGCACGGCCACCGAATCACGGCGATAACCTTTCCAGCCCGCCTGCTCGATCAGCCAGCCAGCAGCAACCTTTTGCCATCCCGGAGTGCTTAGCTGCGCAGGATATGCGACCAAGCCCGGAAACTGCGCCTGTAGCTGCTCAATCTGAGCACTGGGCATCAACGGGTTTTTGAAAAAGCTGCCGGCATTACCGAGCACGGCGGGGTCAGGCAGCTTCGCCTGGCGAATTCGAATAATTGCTTGCGCAACATCAATAGCGCTCGGCTCTTGTACTCCAGCCGTTGCTAACGCCGTTTGAATATCGCCATAGCCCAACACCAGCGGGCGCTTGGCAGACAAAGCAAATCGCACCGATAAAATCACGTAGCGCCCAGGCTGTTGCGACTTAAAAATACTGTCTCGATAAGCAAAGCCACAGTCTGCAGCCGACAGCTCTACTACCTGCCCTTGCTCACGATCATAAGCACGTAATGAGTGCATGACATCGGCAACCTCAACTCCATAAGCGCCGATATTTTGCACCGGCGCCGCACCGACTGAGCCTGGAATCAAGGAAAGGTTTTCTAAACCTGCCCAACCTTGGGCCAAGGTGTATTGCGTGAATTCATGCCATGACTCACCGGCAGCCGCCTCAATAATGACGCAATCTTCGGCCACTATCTTAGCGCCAGCTTGGCTATCGCTGATGAGGCGAATGCCGCGCAAACTTAGGCGGATGGTCAAGCCCGATACATCGCCTGCGAAAACAATATTGCTGCCGCCACCCAATAGCTGCACGGGCCATGCTTCGGCCTTGGCCCGCGCTAGCAGTGGAGCAAGATCGGCTTCATTGGTGAGTTCGACAAAATGAGCGGCGCGAGCTCTTAGACCTAGCGTATTAAACGCCTGCAAATCAACATTCTCGCGAATAGCAGTGCTCATTAGCAGCCGCAACCAAGCACGCCACGCGCCTTTAGCACGCTGCGCAAAAGGCCATCGCAGGCGGCCTCCACTAGATCAATAACTTCGTCGAAGCCTTTAGGGCCGCCAGTGTATGGGTCAGGCACATTACTCAGTAGATCCGGTGCAAAGTCCATGAGTTTAGCCAAAACAGCACGCGGTTCATGGCCTAAATGATGTGCAGCTTCGCGCTCTAGCGTTTGCAAGTCGACGAAGTTTTTATCATCCATGGCGAGGATATGATCAAACTCATCGAAGTCATGCCAGCTGACCTGACGCGCACGCAGCGGCGATAAATCATAGCCACGCTCAGCGCCATGACGTTGGCTGCGTGGGTCAGGAGACTTCCCCGTGTGCCAATCTGCCGTGCCTGCCGAATCTGCTTGTAGGAGAGCATCCCAGCCAGCTTGTGAGGCGCGCTGACGAAATACGGCCTCTGCGGTTGGTGAGCGACATATATTGCCGAGACAAACAAAGAGCACGCGCGTAGCAGATTCTGTATAGCTGGCTGTCGGCGCGGCTAAATCACTTGCCTCTCGTTCTGCCAGCTTCATGCCATTGCCCCAACAGCACCTGAGCCCGCCAAAATAGCGCGCACTCGGTCAAGATCAGCTTGAGTATCCACACCTGGTGGCAATGAGGCATGGGCGACATCAACATGGATACGCACACCTTGATATAGGGCGCGCAACTGCTCTAATGACTCCACCTGCTCAATCAGCGCCGGCGGCCACGACACATAGTCATGCAAAAAGCCGACGCGATAGGCGTAAATACCAAGGTGGCGCAAATATAACGATAAGGCTTCGGGTGGCAGCTGCTCGCGGTTTAGCGCAAAGGCATCACGCGCCCATGGCATTGGAGCACGGCTGAAATACAGGGCGAAGTTATTTACATCACGCACGAGCTTAACGATATTGGGGTTAAACAATTGCTCAATATCGTGCAAGGGCTCAGCCAATGTTGCCATGCCCGCCTCAGAGGCCTCGGCCAGATTATCCGCCACTTGATTAATCACACTGGGCGGAATTAAGGGCTCATCGCCCTGAACATTGACCACGATGTCATCGGGCTGCCAACCGAGCTGCTCGGCGACTTCTTGCAGACGATCAGTGCCGGAAGGATGATCAGCACGTGTCATCACTACTGGTGCATCGTAGGCGCGCAGCGCATCGGCAATACGCTGATCGTCGGTGGCAACCACCACATCGGTCGCGGCGCTGAGTAAGGCTCGCTCATAGACATGCACCACCATGGGCTTGCCTGCGATGTCGAGTAGGGGTTTTCCAGGCAGTCGGCTAGAGCCAAAACGGGCGGGAATAACAACACGAAAACTCATCAGCTTTGTCCTCTCAGTCGAAGCTCAAATGATCAATTGCCAGCGCTTAGCGCGCGCCATGCTCAGGCAAAGATTCCTCTAAGGTCAGCGCTCGCGCCTCACCTTCAAGCATCACAGGGATGCCATCACGCACTGGAAACGCCAGTGCATCGGCACGACAAATCAGCTCATCTTGCTGATGAATTAATGGGCCTTTGCAGAGTGGGCAAGCCAATAGTGCGAGCAGTTTTTTATCTAGCATGAGCAATATCCAATCTATTTTTAATTCACATGATGTTGGGCTGAGCAGCCTTTTTTTCTGCCAAACGCGCCAATAACTCCTGCCAAAATACATCTGGCAGCATAGCTCGAACCGGCACATACCAGCTATTTGGCGGTGCAAATTGCGCACACTTCACTGCATCTTTTTCGGTCATGACCAGTGGCAGTAGCGGCTCAAAACGCAGATCTTCGGCACGGTAAGCGTAATGATCAGGGAACGAGTGTGGCTCAGGGCCATAGCCAAGGCTTGCGAGCAATTCAAAAAATCGTGGCGGATGACCAATACCCGCAATCGCATGCACAGGGCCTTTCAGTGGTGGTGTTTGATTGGCCTGCTCAAGGCAAACTGGCAGCCAAGGCTGTGGCTCAAGCACCATGGTGTAGGCATTTTCCGGCACCGGCGTGGTTAAGTGCCATGAACCATTGAGCACGACAAAATCGACTTCATTTAACCGCGCTACAGGCTCACGTAAAGGTCCGGCCGGCAATGCCCAGCCCGAACCTAAGCCACGTTTACCATCGATCACGGCAATTTCAATATCGCGCTCAAGGGCGTAATGCTGCAGGCCATCATCAGAAATAATCACATCACATTCGGGGTGATGCGCCAGTAAAAATGCGGCGCCGCGACTACGCACAGGATCAACAACTACCGGTACACCACTGGCACGCGCCAGCAGCAAAGGCTCGTCGCCAACTTTAGCTGGTGTCGCTTGTGTGCTCACTTCGCAAGGGTACTCACAGCTGCCACCATAGCCACGACTAATGATGCCTGGGCGCCAGCCTGCGACCTGTAACTGCTGCACAATAGCTTGTGTTAATGGTGTTTTACCGGTGCCACCAACGCTGATATTACCCACCACGATGATAGGCACGGGGGCGCGCCACGTTGGCTTTTTGCCTGAGGCATAGGCGCGTTTTCGTCGCGCGGCAAGCCAGCTAAATAGCCACGACAGTGGCAATAGCAAGCGCAGCAAGAAATGCCCCTGATGCCAACGTTCAGGCCATGCGGCCATCGTCATCCTCACTAAAATGGCGGCTATGCAATTGCGCGTAAACGCCAGCTTTGGCTAGTAGCTCGGCATGATTGCCTTGCTCAATAATGCGGCCTTGATCCATCACAACAATGACATCGGCGTTTTCAATAGTCGATAAACGATGGGCGATCACCAGCGTCGTGCGGCCTTCCATGACGCGCTCAAGAGCGGCCTGAATATAGAACTCAGACTCGTTATCGAGCGCGCTCGTGGCTTCGTCCAAAATCAAGATAGGCGCATCTTTAATCAACGCACGAGCAATAGCTAAACGCTGGCGCTGACCACCGGAAAGCTGCATGCCATCTTGGCCAATGCGAGTGTCGTAGCCCTGCGGTAGCTCACGAATAAAGTCATCGGCAAAGGCCGTTTTCGCTGCTGCCACAATGGTTTCGCGCGGCAAGTGACGGTAGGCACCATAGGCGATGTTATTCGCCACTGTGTCATCGAACAAAATGACCTTTTGGCTAACCGTGGCAATCTGTTTGCGCAACTCACCCACGGGATAGTCGTCAATCGGGAAGCCATCAATAAGCAGCTCGCCAGCTTCGGCATCGTGAAAACGCGGCAGCAAATTTACTAGCGTTGTCTTGCCCGAACCCGAGCGACCAACAATAGCGACCGTCTGACCTGGCGCGACTTTCAAAGAAAAGTCATGCAGCACAGGATTACCTGGCTCATAAGCAAAGCGCAAATTGCGGAACTCTACTTCGCCCTTTAAGCGCGTAATGGCGCGAGTACCGCCAGTAGGCTCAGGTGTCTCATCAATGACATCGAAAATTGACTGCGCTGCAGAGATACCGCGTTGCAGCTTTTCATTCACTTCAGTCAGTGATTTGATCGGCTTAGCCATCAGGCCTGCTGCCGTAATATAGGCGACAAACTCACCTGGTGAAGTCTGCCCAGTGATGCCTGGCTGCAAGGCCACCCAAATCACGCCGGCCAGAGCCACGGCCATCAGCAGCTGTATTACTGGTGTATTGATGGCGCTGGTGACGACAATTTTCATGCCCTGCTTGAGGTTCTCACGCGAAGCTTTGTCGAAGCGATTACGCTCGAAGTCTTCGCCGCCATACGTCTTCACCACGAGGAAGCCGTTAATGGCCTCTTGCGCGATATGGTTAAGATTACCCATGGCATTTTGCATGCGCACCGCGAGCTTGCGGAAACGCTTACTTGCCACGCGAACTAGCATGGCAGCAAATGGCCCAACCACCAGCAGCGATAACGACAACTTCCAGTTGGTGTAAAACAAATAGCCGAATAAGCCGATGACAACCGCGCCCTCGCGCACAATCGTTTTTAGCGCATCCGTGGCTGCGGCTGTGACTTGCTCAACGTTGTACATGAGCTTGGCAGAAATATGCCCCGCTGAGTTTTCGTTATAATAGCGTGCCGGCAACGTCATCAGGCGATCAAACAACTCAATCCGCAATGCATAGACAATATTGCGAGAAATCAGAGACATATAATAGGTGCCAATAAAGCTACCAATACCACGCACAAGAAATAGCGTGATAATCAGCACCGGAAACATATTTTTCGAGGCCTGATCTTGGTCTTGAATCGCGGTAATGATGTACTTCAATAATTGCGCCGCAGCCCATTCGGTTTGCGCATTCAAAATGAAGCCGAAGACAGCAAACAAAAAGATTTTCCAATGTTTTCGGGTATAGCCTAAAAGCCGCTTATACGACTCCCAGCTAGTAGTTTCGACTGGCGCTGAGCTCATGAATAAACTTCCAAAAAATTAAGGGGCGCTAGTGGCAGCTTTTTGTGTGCCAATACCAATTTGACGAAACCCAAGCTGGCCGGCGATATCCATGATCGTTACCACTGACTGATGCGGCGCTTGGCCATCGGCAGAAATAATCAATGGTTGATCGCGCTTCTCACCTGCTTTTGCCTCGATGGCAGTGCGCAACGCTTCAGGGCTATTAGCGGCCAACACCTCACCATTGACGGCGTAATGGCCGCGACCATCTACCGAGACTTCTAAAGGATTTTTCTTCGCAGCCGGCACCGTGGCATCGGCCTGAGGCAAGGTAATTTGTAACTTGCCGGTCTTTGCAAACGTGGTCGACAGCAAGAAAAAGATAATCAAAAACAGCAGGCAATCAATCAATGGCGTGAGATTGAGTTCCAAATGATCATCCATGGGACGCTTTAATTTCACGCCTCAGCTCCATCTCTGCTCGGTGTTGCAACGCTGCCTGTGGCGGGCGCTGTGAAGCTAGCGGCGCTAGGCAGCACATCCACCTCACGATCGCCGTGCAGCATATCGACCAGCTTCACCGCCTGCTGCTCCATGCTCACTATTAGAGTCTGAATATGGCGCAGATAATAACGGTGCATAATCATTGCTGGGATGGCGACAAAGATGCCGCCAGCCGTTGTCACCAAGGCTTTAGAAATGCCACCCGCTAATGCTGTCGGATCGCTAATGCCACCGGCAGTGACCACTAAAAATGCATCGATAATGCCGATAACGGTGCCGAGCAAGCCCAACAAGGGTGAAATCATCGCTATGGTGCCGAGCAACGTTAGGTAGCGCTCCATTTCGTGCACGACCGGTGTAGCGGCATCTTCGATACTTTCTTTGGTGAGATCACGGCCATGGCGCGCATTGATCAAGCCCGCTGCCAACAAAGAGCCTAAGGGTGAGCCAGCTTGCAGTAAACGCAGCTGATCAGCATTCATCTCTCCTGCTTGCAGCTGTCGCCAAACTTGGCTTAACAGCTGTGGCGGCGCCACCCGACTTCGGCGTAATGACCACGCACGCTCTAGGATGATTGCCAAGGCCAGCACCGACGCCACTAACAACGGCAGCATCAAATACCCGCCAGATTTCATCATCTCAAACACAGGCTCATCTCCTCATCGCGAATAGCCGCTACTCTAAGGGATGGCGGCCAGTGCGCCAAGCACTTAGGGCGGCATTTCAGATGGCTGAGGCGAAAGCAGCTGCGGTTTTGCTCGCCAATAATGCTTATCGAGCAATCGCCCATGCTGCACTCGTGGCCATCGCCCAACTTGAAGAAACTCATAACGCAACAGACCACTGTCATCACTTCGATACAGCGGAATACCTCTAGCCATAACGCGTTGTTGCACTGTGGAGTGCGGATGATGAAAACGATTGCGATAACCAACGGTGGCAATGACCTCGCGCGGCGCAACCGCATCTAGCCAACTTTCGGTGCTCGATGTTTTGCTACCATGGTGGCCAAGTAAGAGTAAATCTGCGCGCAGATCAGACTGCATAGCTAACAGCGTTAATTCGCCTTGTGCCTCTAGGTCGGCCGGAATCAGCACGGTAAATCCCTGCGCACGAATGCGCAGCACGCAAGAGCGCTCATTATCGCGCTTGAGCAAAAACGTTGGGTCTGGCCACAGAAACTCGAACTCGACGCCATCCCATTGCCAACGCTGGCCACTGCGACAACCTTGCTGCGGTGGACGCTCAGCTAAAGGCCATTGCGCTAAATGCGATGGCCACTCGCCCCACACCTGTGCCACCGGCAGCGTGCGCAAGATCGCCCCGCCACCGCCGGTATGATCATTGTCGTCGTGGCTAAACACGAGAGCATCGAGCGAGCGCACCTGAGCCCAGCGCAAATACGGCAAAATAATGCGCTGACCAGCGCCGGCGTCATCGCTAAATGCCGCACCAGTGTCAAATAACAGCTGATGCTTTGCCGTTTCCGCATGCACCGACAAACCTTGACCGACATCGATAATGCTCAGCCGCAACTGGCCTTCGCTCAAGCTCGGCTGTGGCCAACACAGCGCAAGCAGCGGCAGCCATGCCAATTGCCGCCCAGGCAGCGCGCGCGGCATCAGTAATAAAGCAATACTCAAGCCCAGCGCCCAGACTGTCGCGCCAGGTAAATGCCAATCAATGGCCGCTCCCGGCAGTGCTGCCGCCCATTTCAGCAACTCATCGAGCATGGCCATGCTGCCAATAGCCAAAGCCCATAACGCATGGCCTAGCGGCTCGGAGACGCTATGCGCGAGCAGGCCCGCCATTGCCACTGGTACCACAGTAAACGTTACCCACGGGATGGCGATGATATTGATCGGCAAGCTCAGCCACGCTAGCCGAGAAAATAGCGCCAAGGTCAACGGCAGTAAGCCCCACGTCGCCAGCCATTGCGCTCGAAAACCCGCGCGCCAACTCACTTCCTCACCGGGAGCCATGCCGCCAGCCATCAGTAAGGCGACAGCAGCAAAAGACAACCACAAACCGGCCGAATGAATCGCTAAGGGATCGAGCAGCAGCACCGCCGTTAAAGCCAATAACAGGCTTTGTGTCGCGCGCATCTCACCTGGCAGGCAACGTAGCCAAACGATCATTCCGAGCATCAATAAAGTGCGCTGCGTTGGCACTTCCATGCCCGCCAACGCACCATAGCCACATGCCGCCAGCCAGCCGATAACACTCGACACACGCACGGCTGGCTGCCACAACGCCAGCTTCGATGAGCGCAACCAGCAGCGGCGAACAAACCACGCTACTAACCAGGCAACCATGGTGATGTGCACACCTGAAATCGCCACCAAATGCGTGATGCCGGTGCGCGCGTATCTGTCCCAGGCTTCGATGGACATGCCCGCACGGTCGCCAGTGAGCAGCGCCAATACTGTGCCGGCGGCATCGGGCTGATCTGCAAAGCTCGCTAGCAAATGTTGGCGAATACGCCAGCGCAAACCATCGAGCGTGGTCTCGGCAGCAGCAATGCGCTCGCCAGAGCTCGCCCAGCCAGTGGCGCTAATGCCGTTCTGATGCCACCACAGCTCACCATCGAAGCCACCAGGATTGACCACACCATTGGGCCGCTTCAAGCGCAGCTGAAAGCGCCACACTTCATCAGGCTTTAATAAAATATCGCCGCGCCAACTCAGCTGCCAGTTAACGCCACTCTGCCAACACGATTCAGCGCCTGAAATAGGCTGAAAGACAAAACGCTCGCCAACGGGCTGCGCTGGTCTTGGCAAGCTAACAATACGACCCGTGACATTCAGGCGCTCACCTTCACACGCCGATGGCAGCTGCTGCGTCATCGCCTGCGTTGCGGCAAATACAGACCAGAGCATGCCCGCGCTCAAACCGATGCCGGCAAGTGCTGGCCAGCTGAGGGCGAAATCTTTAAATGAGCGGCGCTGACGAAGAAGCTGAGCAAGAAAAATGCCGCCCAATATCACTGCGCAATAGGCTAAGCAAAGCATAAATGAAGGCAGCTGCGCCCATAGGCGCAACAAAAATACGCCATAAACAAAACTAAATAATAGCGAAGACACGCTGTTGCTCCCCTGGCATCCATTCCAGTTGAATCAACTCTCAGTGTAGACTACGGCCTGCCCTCTTTCTGGGTAGAACATGGAAGACCTCATGGCTAAGGCTTTTATTCGTCGCTACCTTCCCACTCCGGAGCAAATCCGAGAGATGAAGGGCCTCGGCTTTTTACGCAACCGCCTGAGCGATCCTAGTCTCTGGCACCTAAACCGCCGCTCGGCTTCATGGGCGATGTTTTGGGGTCTATTCTGCGCCTTCCTACCCGTACCTTTTCAAATGGTGCCGGCCACCGCTATCGCCATTGTCTTGCGCATTAATTTGCCGCTGATGATTCTGCTGGTATGGATCACTAACCCACTAACGCTATTGCCATTTATGTATAGCGGTTATTGGTTAGGTAGCCATTTGCTTGATGTGCCCATGCTCACCTGGCATCAGCTAGAGCACTTGGCGACGCGCGCACTGCATATGTCGGATGCGCCCGTAGACGCTTTCGAGGTAGGCCTACTTCAGCAGCTCAAACCATTCTTCCTTGGCTCGGTCGTACTAGGGCTGGTGTTAGGTACGGTAGGCTATATCGCCATGCGCTATTTTTGGCGATGGCATGTGGTCACGGCTTGGCGCAAGCGCCTAGAAGCCCGGCTCGCGCAAAAATCTAATGACATTTCTGCGCAGTAAGGCGCAGCATTATTGGGCTTGATCAAGCTCGACTAAGCTACCGCTGCTCATGCTCAAACGCCGATGCGCCAAAGACGCCAAACGCTCTTCGTGAGTCACGATAATAAAGCTAATCCCCAAGGTTTCATTTAGCTCAACGATGAGCTGATGAATCGACTCGGCAGTATCACGATCGAGATTGCCTGTAGGCTCATCTGCCAATACCAAGGCAGGGTCACACACTAGCGCACGCGCCAAAGCCACACGCTGGCGCTCACCACCTGAGAGCTCCGATGGCTTGTGCTCAACACGCTCCGACAAGCCCACGCGCGTTAATAATTCATGGGCTTTTTTGCGCGCTAATTTAGGACTCATGCCGCCGATGACTGCCGGCAAGCTGACGTTTTCCAATGCCGTAAATTCCGGCAAAAGATGATGCAGTTGATAGACAAAACCGATGTGCTGGTTACGCAACTTACTGCGCTCCGCTTCGCTCATGCTGGCTAGGTCATTACCCATCAGCTCAACGCGACCGCTACTTGGCAACTCTAAGCCCCCGAGCAAATGCAGCAATGTGGTTTTGCCCGAACCCGAACGACCGACAATGGCGACACGCTCGCCGCGCATGACCTGAAAGCTGACATCCTTCAAGACCGTAATAGCTTGCGGACCTTCAGAAAATTGTTGACCCAAATCATGGGTAGCTAGAACAATCTCACTCATGGCGCAAAGCCTCCGCTGGTTGAATGCGACCAGCTTGGCGTGCCGGATAAATTGTCGCCAAGAAGCTCAAAATAAATGCAGTGAGGCCGACCCAAGTGACATCAAACCAATCGAGTTGCGTGGGCAGATAATTGACAAAATAGGCATCGAATAAACGCACATTCATCAGGCGCTCATAGCCAGCGGCGATGTCACTAACAGTGAGCGACAGCAATATGCCTAAGCCCACACCCGCGATAGTTCCACCCAGCCCAACCGCCGTGCCCTGCACTAAGAAAATGCGCTGAATCATGCCCGGCGTGGCGCCTAAGGTGCGCAAAATTGCGATGTCTGACTTCTTGTCATTAACCACCATGACCAGACTGGAAACGATATTAAACGCCGCTACCGCCACGATCAGCAGCAGCAGTAAAGACATCATCGCCTTTTCCATTTTGATAGCGTTAAACAAGCTGCCCTGAGTCTGCGTCCAATCGCTGGCGTAAAAATATGGCGGCAGTGTGGCCAATAAGCGTTCGTTGGTGGCACGCACGGCAAACAGGTCATCAACCTTTAAGCGCAAGCCTTGCACGCGGTCGCCAATGCGCAACAGGCGACCGGCATCGGCGTAATGCACATAGGCCAAAATGCCATCGACCTCAGCGCCAACTTTGAATACACCAACAACATTAAAGCGCTTAAAGCGAGGAATAACGCCGGCAGCACTCAAGGTGGCCTCGGGTAAAACCAGTGTTACCGAGTCGCCCATGCGCACGCCGAGTACATCGGCGAGCTGTTGGCCCAGCACGATGCCATAGCTGCCATCGGTGAGATCGCTCATCTGCCCCTGCGTCATGAAGTCCGGCAAGATCGACACCTTGGCTTCGAACTCGGGCGCAATACCGGTGATCACCGCGCCGTTGACTTGGCCATTGGCAGTGAGCATGCCCTGCACCTGCGACATAGGTGCGGCAGCAGTAACACCTGGACTAGCTTCGGCAATTTGCACGAGCTTGCGCCAGTTTTGTACCGGCTCGGTGGCGTGAATAGTGGACTGCGAGACCATGCCTAAGATGCGCTGCTTAAGCTCACGGTCGAAGCCGTTCATCACCGATAACACCGTGATGAGCACAGCCACGCCGAGCATAAGCCCGATCATCGAACTCAGTGACATGAAGGAGATAAATTGGTCGCGGCGGCGCGCACGTGTGTAGCGCAGCCCGATAAAAACAGAGAGTGGTTTATACATGGGCGCGATTACACCATAGCCACTGCGCGGCGTCACACAGAATTCACAACGAGCAGGCTACACTAGGCATAAATGCTAAATAAGGAGAGCGCCATGCGCTTAATTGGTCATCGTGGCGCGCGCAGCGAAGCTCCCGAAAACACCCTCAGCGGGTTTCGGTATCTGCGCGCACTCGGCGTGCGAGCTGTCGAGTTCGATATTCACCTTAGTGCCGATGGCGAACTCATGGTCATCCACGATGCTGAGTTATCGCGCACCACCTCTGGCCATGGTTTGGTGCGTGAGCATAGCGCTGCCGAGTTAGCCGCACTGGATGCCTGCCATCAGCCCGCACACAAAGGCTTTGCGCCATGGCCAAAGCGCGAAGGCGTGCCAACGTTGGCGCAAGTGCTCACTGAACTCTACGATTTCACCCATATCGAACTGGAGCTAAAAGTTCGGCATGAGGATGATGAAGCCGCCGTAGTCGCCGCCTTGCCTGCGATTTGGCAGCGATTTAACTTATCGGGTCGCGCGCGCTGCACGTCATTTAATCCGCGGCTATTGCACCGCTTACAGCAACAGGCACCCGAGTTGCCACGCGGCTTTTTAGTAGAAGATAGTTTTGCTGGCGACATCGTGCAGGTCGCACAAGCCCTAGGCTGCGATGCCATTGGTCCGCACGCAAACTTACTCACAGCTGAGCTAGTGACTCAGGCGCACGCCGCTGGCTTGTGGGTGTCGACGTGGACGGTGAACGATCACCAGCGGGCGCTAGAATTAGCAGCAATGGGCGTGGACGGCTTAATCACCGACACGCCGACGCTGGCGAAAAGCTGGCTGAGCTGGAGCGCATAAACTCAAGCGCATAAAAAAAGCCTCGCTTATCGGCGAGGCTTTTTATCGTTGCAGGCAAAACTAAATATTAAGTGCGCGGCGCTTATGTTTTATGTGCGCGGCACAATGGCTCGGCTTGGCGCTGGACTACGTCTAGCCTGCTGATACAAGGGCATAACTTTCGGAATAGCCGCTTGCAGATCGTTAATACGCTGAGCATTACCTGGGTGAGTACTCAAGAACGAACCACTGCTATTGCCAGTGGCAGCAGCCATTTTCTGCCAAAGCGTGACCGATGCATTTGGGTTGTAACCGGCACGAGCTAGCAGCTCTAGGCCAATAATGTCGGCCTCCGATTCCTGGCCGCGGCCATTGGGTAGCGTTAAACCAATCTGCGCAGCTTGCTGCAACAACGTACTGGTGCCTTGCGACATGCCAGTGAGTGCACCAACCAGGCTCAAGCCAGCATTTTGCGCATAGGCTTGCGACACGCGCTCGCGGCCATGCTCACGCAAAGCATGAGCAATTTCATGACCCATGATGGCGGCGATTTCATCATCGGTGAGTTTTAGCTTATTGATGATGCCGGTGAAAAACATGATTTTGCCACCAGGCGCGCAATAGGCATTGAGCTCATCGCGCGTTTCTAAATTAACTTCCCAGCGCCACGCCAAGGCATCGCTGCGAAAAGTACCGACTTGTGGAATCAAACGATCAGCAATTTGGCGAATACGCTCCAAATTGGCTTTATCAGTATTTAGCGCGCGCTTGCTTGTGGCCTTAGTCAGCTCTTCCTGATAGCTCTGCGCCGCCATCGCCTCCACTTCAGAAGATGACACCAGCAGTAACTGTTGGCGACTGACACCCGTAGCACCTTGCTGAGTCGTGGTCGTACAAGCCGCCAGGCCTAAGGCTAAAATCAGCGCTAAGCCACTGGCTTTAGCAAGATGCTTCACATTCATGCGTGGAGTGCTCCAAAAGTAATGGTATCGACGGCTAAATATGCTAAGCGCTAAACCTTAGCTGCCGTTGGTAAGTAGTAATAACGTCGCCATATAGACTCATAGCGTACACGCTCAGCGCTGATTTTTTCCGCCGACCAGTGTAATTCATCACGCAATATGGCATCGATTTGCGGAATCAACGACAAACCACCACGCGGTAGCAGCAGGCCTAAACGCACACGACGCATGAGCAAATCATCGAGATGAACCACTTGCTCATGACGGCATGCCCAGCGTAATTCGGCCAACAAGGTGTTGGTGTCGGCAATATGCACCAACTCACCAGCGGGCATTTCGCGCAAAAAGCGTTGGGTATGGATGCCAAAACGCGCCACTACATGGGCAAACATCGCCGGCGTTAAATGCTCAGGCGCAGGGCCCGACTGTGGTGCACGAAAAATCGCGGCGCCATCATCGCGCACAGTAATACCCAGCTGCCCTGCCGCCAGCCGCAAGGCATCGAGCGCAATAAGACGGAAAGTGGTGAGCTTGCCGCCAGTCACGGTAATTAAGCCTTGGTTATCCCAAACACTATGGCTGCGGCTCTCTTTCGATGGATCACTGCCATCGCCAGCGCTAACCACTGGGCGCACGCCAGACCATGTTGAAATAATGTCTTCAACGGTAAATTTCGCGGCAGGAAATTGCGTATTGATGCCGCGCAACAAGTAATGCATCTCGGCTTCGCTTAAGGCCGCCTCAATGTCTAAATCGTCACGATGATCAAGGTCCGTCGTGCCAACAATGGTGCGGCCTTCCCACGGATAAATGAACATCACGCGCTGGTCATCGGGGTGATGGCAAATCAAGGCTTCACTCAAAGGCAGGCGATGCGCAGAAAACACCAAATGGCTGCCGCGCAAAGGCCGCACACGCACTTCATCAATGAGTTTGCGGCGTAGACGATCCGCCCACGCGCCGGTGGCATTAATCACAGCTTTAGCCGCCACTACAGCGGTCTCGCCTCGGTCGCTGCCAAAATCATCCGAGGTATCTTGCAGGCGCAAACCGGTGACACGATCACCGGTCATCACCAAATCGGTGGCTTTCACGTAATTGAGCATGACTAAACCATCGGCCACGGCCTCGTCGAGCACGCGTTGTACTAAGCGCGAATCGTCGACCACGGCATCGGTGTAGCGCGTGGCGCCAGTAAGGCCTTCTCCGCGATGGCCTGGCATGCGCGCCAAGAAATTGAGCTTTTTAAAGTAGCGATGGTCGCGCATGCCGGCGAGCAGATCATAGACCGTGATGAGAAACTGAAATGGCCAGCGACCCGGAAATACGCCTTTATAATGGGCAAAGTGAAAGCCCATGCGCTCGACCAAGCCCGGTGCTTCGCGCAGCAGACGCTCGCGCTCAGTAAGCGAATGCCAAGTCAGCCGCACTTCACCTTGAGCGATATAGCGCAGGCCGCCATGAACCATTTTCGATGAGCGGCTAGATGTGCCCCAGCTATAGTCAGTTTGCTCGATCAATGCCGTACGCAGGCCACGTCGCACGGCCTCGCGCGCCACACCAGCACCAGTAATTCCGCCGCCAATCACCAGCACATCCCATGCGGTTGTGGTCAACGTTTGCCATTGCTGTTTTCGAGCCTCTATAACTGCCACCTGCGCCTCTCCTTGTCCGAAAAATCGGCGCTAGTGTAACCAAATGTGTAGGAAAAAAGGCTCAGGCGAATGACTTCGAGGTCATTTTTTTTGCAGAACTACCAGCGCACCTGCTCAAGATGGCTCAGTTCACGCCCCAAAAAGCGCGAGCCTATGGTTTGAAAACGTAGCGGAATGTCGGTCACCACATAGTCGTAGCGTGGAGCAATGCGTTGCGGATTATGCATTTCCATTTCGGTCAGCACGCGCGCGGTTTGCTCGGCAATAGTCACCGCCGAATCCACCAAGCGAATATTTGGCCCCGCAATCTGACCAATAAGCGGCTTCAGCAGCGGATAATGCGTGCAGCCCAGCACCAAAGCATCGATAGACTCAACAAATACTGGCTTCAAATATTCGCGCAAGGTTAGGCGCGTGACCTCGTGTTCAAGCCAGCCCTCCTCCACCAATGGCACCAGCAAAGGGCAAGCCTGCGAGTAGACACTGAGTGCAGGATTGAGCGCATGAATATTGCGCGCATAAGCATTGGAGTTGACCGTGGTCGGCGTGCCGATAACACCAATACCGCGCTGGCTTATTTCCACCGCCGCACGCGCACCGGCATCGATAACATCGAGCACTGGCACTGGCGAACGTGCCCGCACGGCCTCACCCGCCACCGCCGCCATGGTGTTACAGGCGATGATCAGCAACTTGACATCGCGGGCGAGTAAAAAGTCGGCGATTTGCGTGGTGAAGCTATGGATGGTTTCGTTGGATTTCACGCCGTAGGGCACGCGCGCGGTATCGCCAAAATAGACTATGTCTTCAAATGGCAGGCGCTCCATTAAAGCCCGCACTACGGTGAGACCGCCAATGCCAGAATCAAACACACCAATTGCGGAACGGGCGGTTGCAGACATGCGCACATCCATCAAGCCAAGATTGAAACGCAGGATAGCAAATTCTCTAGTGCCCTAGCGCTTCAGGTCTCGGTAAAAGTTTTCGTGTGAGCCGAGCGCCTCTAAATACACTAAGCGTATCTTGTCATCTCGTGTGTAGCCCAGCAGATACAACTGGCCTTGGCAGCGGAACTTATAAACCCAAAGTTGAGCAAGATCGCCTTTTTTCTTATCGCCAATGTCGGGATCTTTTGCCACCGTGCTAATGGCGGCATCTACTTCGTCAATAAGATTGTCATGAAGCTTTTTGTAGATGCGCGCAAACCGTCGCGTTTGCTGGAGCGTCCATGTCATGTTGATTTCTTTGAGCGCGGCACAAATGGCAGGC
>Ga0114915_1000207_pt1 | contig 28222 bp, 31 predicted proteins | sample MalvirAntarct_55_FD_87288 | JGI IMG/M metagenome (GOLD analysis project Ga0114915, IMG submission 87288) | Marine viral communities from the Global Malaspina Expedition - Malaspina viral metaG Antarct_55 | ecosystem: Environmental > Aquatic > Marine > Oceanic | place: South Georgia Island...
GCCGGCCTGCTCATTGCCAGCCTCGGTGCGGCAGCAAACATCTCGGCCTTATTGCAAAAGCCGGCTGTGCTCATCAGCTTCGCGCTGATTTTTATTGCACTCGCCATCATGCTTTGGCAAGGCCGCGCCATCGCCCTGCCGCAAGCCTGGCAAGACAAACTCAACCAAGCGCAGCAGCAACAACGCGGTGGCGTCTACGGTTCAGTATTTGTCATGGGTGCAATCAGCAGCGTCATCGTCTCGCCTTGCGTATCAGCACCATTGGCTGGCGTCATGCTCTTCCTAAGCACGAGCCAAGACGCCGTCCTCGGTGGCAGCGCCTTATTTGCCCTAAGTATGGGCATGGGCCTGCCATTACTCGTGCTGGGTGCCGGCGGCGCGCGCTTGATTCCCAAAGCTGGCGGTTGGATGGATAACGTCAAACGCCTATTCGCCTGGGGCTTGCTCGCCGTTGCCGCATTGATGTTATTACGCTTAGTCAGCCCTGCTCAGGCACAAATTGGCTGGGGCGTATTTTTCGGCCTAAGCGCGCTTGGCCTCGTCAGCATCGGCTCGCAACGTCGCCTCCTCGCCTTACTGCTCGCCACCATTATGATGATCTATGCCGGCAGCCTCGTTTGGTCTGGTGCGCAAGGTGGCCATCAATTGCTAAAACCATGGCAGCTGCCCGCTAAAGCTGTGCAAAACGGCAACGGTGAAGACGCTCTGGGCTTTGTCCGTGTTAGCGAGCGCGCAGATCTCAATAGTCTAATTGCCGAGGCTAAAGCCAAAGGCCAGCCAGTCATTGTCGATGTGTACGCAGACTGGTGCGTGAGCTGCATCGAAATGGAAAACGATGTGCTCGCCAAACCCAGCATTCAAGCGCTATTAAAACCGGCGAAACGCATCAAATTTGATATCACCGCCACCACCGCCGACCAATTAGCGTGGATGTCAGAAAACAACTTATTTGGCCCACCCGCGTATTTGTTTTGGGATGCCGCTGGCACGCCGCAAAACAACCTCGTTGGCGCCACCAGCCTTGATAACTTTGCCGCACATTTGGAGCGCGTATGGAACTGATCGACTTCATCTTGCATGTGGATGTTCACTTGCAAACCTTCGCCAATGAGCACGGTTCGACCATGATTTATGGTCTGCTATTTCTCATCGTGTTTGTCGAAACTGGCGTAGTCGTGATGCCGTTTTTACCCGGCGACAGCCTGCTCTTTGCCGCCGGCGCACTGGCCGCGACTGGCATCATGGACCCAGTGACATTGACGCTGCTGCTCTGGTTTGCTGCGGTGCTAGGCGACAACTGCAATTACTGGGTTGGCCGCACCATTGGTGAGCGTGTCTACACCTGGGATTCGCGCTGGATACGCCGCAAGGATCTTGATCGCACGCAGTCATTCTTTGCTAAACATGGCGGCAAAACCATCGTTATTGCCCGCTTCATGCCCATTGTCCGCACCTTAGCGCCGTTTGTTGCTGGCGTTGGCCACATGAACTATCGCCGCTTTTTCGCCATCGATGTCTTTGGTGGCATTCTCTGGGTCGGCACATTTGTCACGCTAGGCAATTTCTTTGGCAACCTGCCTGTCGTGAAAGAAAACTTTGTTTTCGTGATTTTCGGCATCATCGGCTTGAGTGTATTGCCAGGAATCATTGGCTTTATTAAAGCTCGTCGTACTGGGCCAATATTGCCGTAGTGCTTTTGATGAGGGCCGCTACTGACAGCGGCCCTTAATTAGCCACAGGGCGTTTACTTAAGCGCCGCTGCAATGTGCGCCGATGCATTCCTAAGCGACGCGCGGTCGACGACACATTGCCATCCTCTTCCAGTAACACTCGCTGAATATGCTCCCAAGCCAGCCTATCCACGCTTAAAGCCGGCACATCGACGTGATGATCCGCCGCCGTTTCTTCGGGTGCATTGCCTACGCGCAAGGCGGACAAAATGTCTTCCACAGATGCAGGTTTGGCCAAATAGTTCACCGCCCCGCGCTTCACTGCCTCCACTGCTGTCGCAATCGAGCTAAAGCCAGTAAGCATGAGCATGCGCAATGCCGGTCGAATGGCCAAAAGCTCAGGCAGCAACGCCAGCCCCGAAGCATCAGCCAAACGCAAATCCACTACCGCTGCATCCGGCTCAAACTCTAAAGCTAAGCCTAGAGCCGATGCACGATCAGCCGCCACGGCAACTGTGCAGCCACGGCGCTCACAGGCGCGCGCCAAGGCTGAACGAAAACCTTCATCATCATCAATAATAAGTAACTTCATCGGCGACTCATTAGTAAGCGCATCATTTTGACGCCAGCGGCAGCGGTAACGTAATGCTCACCACTGCACCGGCATCATTGCTGAGCGATAACGAGCCGCCAAGCTCATCTAAGGTAATCAGCGCCAAGCACAGACCAAGGCCTAAGCCATCGGGCTTTTGACTGGCATAAGGCTCCAAGCGCTGCTCATGTGCCGCGGTGAGCATGGCCTGCGTGAAGCCCGGACCATTGTCACGAATCTCACAGCTAAAATGCACAGCATTGGTACTCGCCTTAATGAAAACCTCCGTGGCTGGCGCCTCCAAAGCATTTTTCAAGGCATTACTAATAACTTGCTGAGCCTTCCACGGCATAGCAAGCGCAGTACTTGGTGAGCTAACAGTCAGCGTGATCTTTTTACTGGCGAAGCTTTCACGTAATGGCGCAACAATATGTTCCATGAGTTGCGCCAAAGGCTGCTCTGGCAACAGCTCAGGATGCTGCGCTTGCTCACGCAGCTCAGCCAAAATACTACGACAGCGCTGTAGCTGGGCTTGAACATCGGCACGTAAATCTGTCGACACGCCATCTAGCTCTTCCGCCAATAGCGTTAAGGTGGCAATCGGCGTCGCTAAATCATGCACGGCAGTGGCTGCTAAAGAGCCTAAAGCCAACGCCTGATCGCGTAATAACTGCTGGCGCTGCTGCTCAATGTGATGCTGCTCTTGTGCCCGTAAGCGCTGATGCATACGGCTGAGAAAAAATACCAGCAAGCCAGCACTAATGCCGAAGTTTGCCCACATGCCGAGCAAATGACCTTCATAGCTATGCCACGGCCAAGGATTTTGCGCGACGGGACTTGGCCAGCAAAATAACGCGCCATAGGCACTAAGCATCAGCAGCGCTAAGCAATACGTTTGCCGCCACGCCAATGTCGATGCAGCTACCGCCAGTGGCACAAGGTAATAGGTAATAAAGGGATTGCTACTGCCGCCGCTCTCGCGAAATAGCCAGGTCAAAACCACTAAATCAAACAGTAGCTGGAGAAATAACTCGTCATGATCAACGGCGAGCGTTGAGCGCAGCCGTAGCTGACTCAATACGTTAATTAGTATCAGTAAAGAAAAAGCCAGAAGCAGGCTTGTAGACCAATTTGGCGCAGGTTCAGCTAGCCATTCGCAAGCGAATGCCATCAGCACAAGCAGTAGCGCAAATGCCCAACGTAAGTTGATAAGCATGCGCACATGGCGTCGCAACATGGTCTCGGAATGCAAAAAAGCACCACGAGGGTGCTTTTTTGTAGACACGTTACGCGGCAACTTCGTTGTCAAAGTAGCCGCGTCACTAGGCACTTAGCCAGCCAAATTGGCGTTGGCGAAGTCCCAGTTAACCAGCTTGTCTAGGAATGTGCTGATGTAATCTGGGCGACGGTTTTGGAAGTCCAGATAGTAAGCGTGTTCCCAGACATCAATGGTTAACAGGGCTTTATGGCCATGAACCAATGGTGAGTCGGCGTTGCCGGTTTTGGTGACGGCTAATTTGCCATCGGTACCAACAACCAACCATGCCCAGCCTGAGCCGAACTGTGTAGCTGCTGCGGCTTTGAACAACTCAACGAATTTATCGTATGAGCCGAAGTCAGCATCGATTTTTGCAGCGATGGCGCCAGTTGGCTTGCCGCCGCCATTAGGCGTCATGCTGTTCCAGTAAAATGTGTGGTTCCACACCTGTGCGCTGTTGTTGAAGATGCCTGCTTTAGCGGCATCACCAGCACTAGCCTTCATAATGTCTTCTAAGCTTTTATCAGCCAGATCAGTATCTTTGATCAGGTTATTCAAGTTAGTCACATAGGCATTGTGGTGTTTAGCGTGATGGAAACTTAAGGTATGCGCAGTGATATGTGGTTCAAGTGCGGCGCTGTCATAGGGCAGAGCGGGCAATTCAAAAGCCATGATCAAATCCTTGTTTTATGTGAGTGAATCGAACCCCGCCATTATGCCCAGTCAGCGCCGACGTGCAAGTTTAAGGCGCTAACTGGCTTGAGCAACCGAACAATTAATCGTCTAAATCAAAATCGTAGTCGCGTAGTTCGCGACGCAAACGGCGCTCATCGAGCTTGTCATCCAAGGTTCGCCGATTATCGAGCACATTTTTAACGGAGTTGGTCTTTTCCGTTTCGTCGTTATCTTGATCACCCGCGTCGTCTTCCAAAAATGCTTCTTCCATCACCAAGCCCTCCTACAGGCCACGCGTTATCGTGCTTAGCTGGCGATAGCTCATGCTCGAGCATGCAATTGCGCCGCTAAACGCGCTATTTACTCCAAGATTTTTCATCTGTAAAGCAATCTTTATAGCCTCATCCTTCGCAGGCGCACGGCGACTTCGCTATACTTGCCCACCTGCTGAATTAGCAACAGCTATTCACCCCATTTTTGATCTGAGAAGTTGGCCTTATGCGTAGCCATTATTGCGGTAATTTGAATCAATCGTTTATCGACCAAACCGTGACTCTATGCGGCTGGGTGCACCGTCGTCGTGATCACGGCGGCGTGATTTTTCTCGATCTGCGCGACCGCGAAGGCTTGGTGCAAGTAGTCATTGATCCAGATACTCCAGAAGCATTTGCTACCGCCGATAAATCTCGCTCGGAATATGTGTTGAAAATCACTGGCCGTGTGCGCCAGCGTTATGCCGGCACTGAAAACAGCACCATGCCATCGGGTCAAATTGAAGTCTTGGGCAAAGAAATCGAGATTTTGGCTCAATCGGAAACGCCACCCTTCCCGCTCAACGATGACTTCAGCAACGTCGGCGAAGAAACCCGTCTTAAATTCCGTTTTCTCGATATGCGTCGACCAGAAATGCTCGAGCGCATGCGTTTTCGCTCAAAGGTCACTACGCTAATTCGCAATTATTTAGATCGCCACGGCTTCTTAGATGTGGAGACGCCCATCCTGACTCGTGCAACACCAGAAGGCGCGCGTGATTACTTGGTGCCGTCACGGACACAGCCCGGTAGTTTTTTTGCGCTGCCGCAGTCACCACAGCTGTTTAAGCAGTTATTGATGGTTTCCGGCTTCGATCGCTATTACCAAATCGCTAAATGCTTCCGTGACGAAGATTTGCGCGCCGATCGTCAGCCAGAATTCACACAGATCGACATCGAAACCTCGTTCATGAACGACGAGCAAATCATGCAGATCACTGAGGATATGGCCGTTGAGCTGTTTGATCAGCTGCTCGGTGTGAAATTTGACGCCTTCCCGCGCATGACTTATGCCGATGCCATGCGCCGCTTTGGTTCAGACAAGCCCGACCTACGTAACCCTTTAGAGTTGGTCGATGTCGCTGATTTGATGGACAAGGTTGAGTTCAAAGTTTTCGCCGGCCCAGCGAAAGATCCTAAAGGCCGTATCGCCGCCCTGCGCGTACCTGGCGGCGCTGCTATGCCACGCAGCCAGATCGACGAATACACCAAATTTGTCGGCATTTATGGCGCCAAAGGTTTGGCATACATCAAGGTCAACGATGTCAGCAATATCCATAATGGCGAAGGCAGTGGCTTGCAATCGCCCATCGTTAAGTTCCTGCCCGATGACGCATTAAAAGCCATCATCGAGCGTACTGGCGCTGGCAATGGCGACTTGATCTTCTTCGGCGCCGATAAAGCCCGTGTGGTCAATGACGCTCTCGGTGCATTACGCGTGAAAGTTGGCAACGATCAAAAACTACTAACTTGCGAATGGGCACCGCTATGGGTCGTCGACTTCCCGATGTTTGAAGAAATCGGCGATGGCCAGTGGACTTCAGTGCACCATCCTTTCACTTTGCCAAAATGCGACGTTGAGACACTGAAAACTAATCCAGGCGAAGCCATTTCGGTCGCCTATGACATGGTGCTCAACGGCACCGAACTCGGCGGCGGCTCACTGCGTATTTACAATCTCGACATGCAAAAGGCCGTGTTTAAAGCCCTGGGCATTAGCGATGAAGAAGCCAATGAGAAGTTCGAATTCCTGCTCGACGCACTGAAATACGGTGCACCGCCCCACGGCGGCTTGGCATTTGGCCTCGATCGCTTAGTCATGCTGATGACTGGCGCGACCTCCATTCGTGACGTGATTGCTTTCCCGAAAACGAAAACTGCCGAATGCTTAATGACGCATGCGCCAGCGCCGGTTGAAGCGAAACAGTTACGTGAACTGGGTATTCGTCTGCGTGAAGAGGCGAAAGTGGCCGCGCCAGCAACCACACCGACAACTACGCCCGTAACTGGCGCCTAAGGAGTAAGCCATGGCTGGACATTCCAAATGGGCAAACATCAAGCATAAAAAAGCGCGTACCGATGCCTCGCGCGGCAAAGTTTTCACCAAGTTTATTCGTGAAATTACCGTTGCTGCGCGCTTAGGCGGCCCCAATGAAGCCGACAACCCGCGTTTGCGTGCCATTGTCTACAAGGCCTTGGGTGCGAATATGACGCGCGATGTCGTCAACCGTGCCATCTTGCGTGGTGCTGGTGGCGACGACGATAAGAAGCTCGATGAACTCACCTATGAAGGCTATGGCGTTGGTGGTGTTGCCGTGTTGGTCGAAACCATGACCGACAACATCAACCGCACAGTCTCGGAAGTGCGCCATGGCTTTAGCCGAAATGGTGGCAACTTGGGCACCAGCGGCTCAGTGGCTTACTTGTTTGCTAAGCGTGGCGAAATCGTTTTCAGTGCCGACACCAATGAAGACCGCCTGCTCGAAGTTGCTTTAGAGGCCGGTGCTGAAGATGTCGAAAGCGATGAAGATGGCTTCACTGTTGTTACCACGCCAGAAGCATTTGGTGCCGTCGCTGATGCCTTAGAGGCTGCTGGCCTAAAGTCTGAGCAAGCTGAAGTGACCATGAAAGCCAGCACCGAGGCCGACATCACTGAACTTGAGCAGGCCGAGAAAATCCTCAAGCTAATCGATATGTTAGAAGATCTTGATGATGTGCAAAACGTCTACACCAACGCCAATTTCAGCGAGGCAGTGATGGCCGCGCTGAACGCGTAAGCCACGCTTGAGCATCATCCTCGGCGTTGATCCCGGCTCGCGCATTACCGGCTACGGGATCATTGCCGCCGAGGGTCGTGGTTGGCGCTATGTCGACAGCGGCTGCATCCGTATGAAAACTGAAGAGACGCTGCCTGAGCGGGTGCTGACGATATTCCAAGGCTTAAGCCAAGTCATCGCGCAATGGCAGCCAACTCAGGCCAGTGTCGAGCAAGTATTTTTATCGAATAATGCCGACTCAGCACTCAAACTAGGCCAAGCTCGCGGAGCCGCGCTAGTTGCTATCGGCCATGCCGGCATAAGTGTTGCCGAGTACAGCGCCAGACAAATTAAGCAGTCTGTAGTTGGCACCGGTGCAGCCGATAAGGTACAAGTTCAGCACATGGTCATGCGCCTGTTACAGCTACAAACTTGCCCACAAGCCGATGCTGCCGATGCCTTAGCGGCTGCCTTGTGCCATGCTCATGCCAACGCAAATATGCTAAAAATGACGATTACTGGCTTGCGTCGAGGCCGTGGCCGTTAATGCCTCACGGCAGGCTCGTACACAATGTGCCAATTCGGTCCAGCGCAGCCTCATATAACAAGGATAACGTGGCATGATTTCGCGCTTAAGCGGCATTTTGATCGATAAAGAAAGCGCACAAATTGTGCTCGATGTTCAGGGCGTTGGTTACGCCGTAGATGTGCCGTTGACCACGTATTATCAGCTACCAAGCACGAACGAGCCGCTGACCTTGTGGACGCATATGGCTGTGCGAGAGGATGCGCATCAACTTTTTGGCTTTCATGAGCGCGAGCAACGCAGCGTGTTTTTGCTACTGATAAAAGTCAGTGGCGTTGGGCCAAAACTGGCTTTAACTATACTCTCCGGCATGGAAGTCAGCGCCTTACGTAACTGCTTGCAGCGCGAAGATATCGCCACCCTCACCCGCATCCCTGGCATTGGTAAAAAAACCGCTGAACGCTTAGTGATAGAACTGCGCGATAAACTTGATAAGTTCTCCGTGTCATTGCCCGGCGAGCAAAAAGCCGCCAATGTTTCGCTGGTGCCAGAGGCAACCGCCAGTGAAGAGGCGATGAGCGCGCTTGTGGCCTTGGGCTATAAGCCAGTAGAGGCGCAGCGGGCGGTTAATGCCGCGCTAAAAGACAGTGCCTTAAACAGCGATGACACCGCCAGTGTCGTCCGCGCCGCGCTAAAAGGCCTATTGAAATCATGAGTGTCGAATCCGATCGCCTCATCACCGGTGAGCGCAAACCTTTAGAGCAAGCCATTGATCGCGCCATTCGCCCAACGCGCCTTGAAGACTATATCGGTCAGCCGCAAGTGCGTGAGCAAATGGCCATCTTCATTGAGGCCGCGCGCAGCCGTGAAGAAGCGCTAGACCACACCTTAATCTTCGGTCCACCAGGCTTAGGCAAGACCACTCTGGCTAATATCATTGCCCGAGAAATGGGCGGCGAATTGCGCTCAACCTCCGGCCCTGTGCTTGAGCGCGCTGGTGATTTAGCCGCACTCCTGACCAACCTAGAAGCCGGTGATGTCTTATTTATCGACGAAATTCACCGCTTATCGCCGGTAGTGGAAGAAATTCTTTATCCAGCAATGGAAGATTATCAGCTCGATATTGTCATTGGCGAAGGCCCTGCCGCGCGTTCGATTAAGCTCGACCTGCCGCCATTCACACTGATTGGCGCCACCACGCGCGCTGGCCTGCTCACTTCGCCATTGCGCGACAGATTCGGCATCGTGCAACGCTTACAGTTTTATAACGTCGCCGACTTAACGCATATCGTCACCCGCTCTGCAGATTTATTGAATTTGCGAATCGAGCCTGCAGGCGCGGTTGAGATCGCTCGCCGAGCTCGTGGCACACCGCGTATCGCCAATCGACTGCTACGACGCGTGCGTGACTTTGCTGAGGTCAAAGGCAATGGCGTCATTTCGCAAGCCATCGCTCAAGATGCATTGACTCTGCTCGATGTTGATCCACAAGGACTCGATGGCCTCGATCGGCGCTTCTTATCGCTATTAATAGAAAAATTTAGCGGCGGCCCAGTTGGCGTTGAGTCATTGGCGGCGGCACTTTCTGAAGATGCTGGCACGCTTGAAGATGTCATCGAGCCCTATTTGATTCAGCAAGGCTTACTAATACGTACGGCTCGCGGGCGCATGGCCAGCCAACAAGCGTGGTTGCAACTCGGCCTAAAGCCGCCGGAGCAGCGTAATGACTGAGTTTAGCTGGCCTGTGCGCGTCTATATTGAAGACACCGACGCCGGCGGCATTGTCTATTACGTCAACTACTTAAAGTTTTTCGAGCGCGCTCGCACCGAATGCTTGCGTAGCCTCGGCTTTGACCATTATTTAACGAGCCCAGACCCCGTGTTATTCGTTGTCCGTCACGCCAGCGTTGACTATAAACAACCCGCTCGCCTAGATGACCATCTCATGGTCAGCGCAGCCATAAGTAAAATTGGCCGTGCATCGCTACATTTTCGTCAACGCATTACGCGCGCCGGCGTCTTCATAGCCGATGCTCATATTGAAGTTGCCTGTGTTGACCAACAGCACTTGAAACCACGGCCGCTGCCCACTACCTTGTCCGACTTACTTGCACCCTTGCTAGGAAATACCCCATGACCGCTGCTCCCGAGATGACCATCACTTCCTTAATCCTCGGTGCCAGCCCAGTTGTTCAGGCTGTCATGCTTATTCTTGTCATCGCCTCTGTGATGTCTTGGGGCATTATCATGCAGCGCCGCGCTGTCTATAGCCGCGCAAAAACACTGGCATCAAAATTCGAAGAACGCTTTTGGTCCGGTGCTGATATGCGTCAACTCAGCGAACAAGTAGCGCAATCACCTAGCACCGACTCTGGCTGCGAGAATCTATTCCGTGCCGGCTTCCAAGAGTTTCTCCGTCTGCGTGAAAAAAATGCCGACCCAGATGCCACCATGCAAGGCGTGGCACGTGCTTTACGCATTGCGCTAAGCGTTGAGCAAACTCGCTTAGAAACACAACTACCCTTCTTGGCCAGCGTTGGCTCTACCAGCCCATACATCGGCCTATTTGGCACAGTCTGGGGCATCATGTCGTCGTTTATTGGCTTGGCAAAAGTGCAGCAAGCCACGCTCGCAGTGGTCGCCCCCGGCATTGCAGAAGCCTTGATTGCTACTGCCATCGGCCTGTTTGCTGCTATTCCAGCAGTGCTTGCTTACAACCGTTTTGCTGCAGAAAGTGATGGTTTATTGTCGCGCTACGAAATCTTCGCCGAAGAACTAAGCAGCATTTTGCATCGCGAAGCACACTCTGCTCGCTCGAGCACAGGCCACTAAGCATGAGCTTACAGTCTTCGTTTCGGCGCCCACGCAAAAAGCCCATGTCGGAAATGAACGTGGTGCCTTATATCGACGTCATGTTGGTGCTTCTAGTAATTTTCATGATCACAGCGCCAATGCTCACGCAGGGTATTGAGGTCGACTTACCTGAAGCTGAGGCCGATGCATTATCAATTAATGACCAACAGCCGCTCATCGTCACCATTAAAGCCAATGGCAGCTTCTGGCTGCAATCTGACCCGACCACGCGAAATGAAGTGAGCATGCAAAACCTACCGAATGAGATTCGGGCGCTACGTCAATCACGCGGTGAAAAGCTGCCAGTCTTGGTTAATGGCGATCAGCGCGTCAGCTACGGCCGTGTCATTGAGCTGATGTCATCTCTGCAACAAGCTGGCGTCACGCAAGTAGGCCTGCTGACTGAGTTACCCAACACGCCATGAGAGCGCCCAGCCGTTTAGTCTGCTTACTAAATAGCTCACCCGCGATGTTGAGCGGTGCAAACTCGTCTTGCTGCAGGATTAACGCTCGATGAAGCTGAGCTGGCCTGCCACCACGCTATCGCTTATTGGTCACGCCGTATTGGTGTTGATCTTGGTGCTATTTGCTCGACCACATACATTGCCGGACGTTCCTAGAGCTATGCAGGCAATGTTGGTAGCACCTCCAACCACGGTAAAGGCGGCACCTAAGTCATCGGCACCAGCAGTTGAACCTGCGCCCGAACCATTGCCGGCTCCTGACCCAGAGCCGAAAATTGAGCCAAAGCCAGAGCCCAAAGTAGAGCCTAAAAAAGAGCCTGTGCCTGAGCCAAAGACTGAAACTAAACCTGCGCAGAAGCCAGACGCAAAGCCAAAAGCTAAACCTGATCCAGAGCCTAAGCCCGCGCCTGATAAAAAGCTTGAGAAAAGTCCAGACCCCGCCGCTGAAACAAAACGCGTCATGGATGAGGCCAAACGAATTGCCGATGCCGCGCAAGCCAAGCAAGAGGCAGACATACGTCGTAAGCAGCAGGAAGTGCTTGCCCAGCAAATGCAGTCCGAAATTGATGACCTAGCCAACTCAGCGACCAATGCCGCCCTAGCTAAACAACAAGCGGCGCAGTTGCGAGAGTTCACACTAGCCATTAACCGTAAAATTAAAAGTCAGTGGCGCCGCCCACCGCAAGTAAGCGGACAGCTCAGCACACTGATGCGCATCACGCTAATTCCGGGCGGCGAAGTCACGTCGGTTATCGTCACCAAAAGCAGCGGCAATGAAGCCTTCGACGCCAGCGTTAAAGATGCTGTTTTACGCGCCAGTCCGCTTCCGGTTCCTGCCGATGCAGCTGTGTTTCGTGATAACTTCCGTATATTCTCGCTGAACTATACTACTGAGGAGTAACTTATGGTGTTGCGTCACACTTGGCTCGGTCTATGCTTGCTGCTGGTCTCAAGCTTAGTCCAAGCGGCTCTGACCATTGAAATCACTCAGCGCTTAGATGACGCATTGCCCATCGCCGTCGTACCTTTTGGCGGCATATCCGCAGGCGATAACACCGGAAACATCATTCGAGCCGACTTAGATCGTAGCGGTCGTTTTCGCTCGCTCGACACCGCGGCCCTGCCCGATCGGCCCAGTAGCAGCGCTGAAATGCTACCTGGCGTTTGGCAAAATGTGGCAGCCGACTTAGTTGTTATTGGTCAAGCCAGTAAAACCGCCGATGGCCGCTACTCATTCCGCTATGAGCTATTGAAAAAAGGTGGCCTTGAGCGCGTTTTAGGCGAAACCTTTACTGTTGATGCCAGCCGCTGGCGTGATGCCGCGCACTACATTAGCGATCGCATTTATAAGCAAGTTACCGGTGAGCCGGGCGTATTTTCGACAAAAATTCTTTATGTGAACCAATACAAGCGTGACGGCAAGCGCCGCTATCGTCTTGAGCTTTCTGATATCGACGGCGAGCGTCAAATCACCTTGCTCGACTCTGTTGAGCCGATTTTGTCGCCAACATGGTCGCCAAGCGCTCGCCAAGTTGCCTATGTCTCTTTCGAAAGCCGTAAGCCGGCCATTTTTGTGCAAAACCTAGCCACTCGTCAGCGCACTAAGCTCACCGACTTTGCTGGCCTTAATGGCGCCCCAGCATGGTCGCCCGATGGTAAATCGATGGCACTGACATTATCTCGTGATGGCAATCCAGAAATTTACCTAATGGATCTCACCACCAACGCACTGAAGCGCTTAACGAATAACCCCGCCATCGACACTGAGCCACGCTGGAGCAATGACGGAAAATCACTCATTTTCACTTCTGATCGCAGTGGCGGCCCACAAATTTATCGTCTGAATATCGCCAATGGTGAAACCAAACGCCTCACCTTTAGCGGCAACTTCAATGCCCGCGGCGACATCAGCCCTAATGGCCGCTACCTGTCCGTCGTCCACCAAACTGGCGGCAGCACTTACGCTATCGGCATTCAAGATCTTAATAACGGCGTATTCAGCATCCTCACCGATACACCTTTGGATGAGTCACCAAGTTTCTCACCCAATAGTCAGATGGTCGTTTATGCGACCCGAAAAGGCAGTTTAGGTGTGCTTGGCATTATGTCTTTGGATGGCCGTTTTAAGATGCGATTACCCGCGGTCGATGGCGAAGTTCGTGAACCTGTATGGTCTCCCTATTTACGCTAATGCCGATGTAAGTTAATGTTGCGCCATGTATACAGCAGCCTGAATATTTTTTGAGCTACTGCGACTCGTGGATGACAACGAATACGTTAAAACCATGAAAAAAATCGTTGTTCATTTTTGAAACTAAGGAGCACATCTTGAAACTTGCCAAGTCCGTTAAGCTGGCCACCGTTGGTGCAATCATCGTAAGTCTTTCGGCTTGCTCGATTTTCCAAGGCCCTCGCCCTATCGACCCCAATGACGATTCGCAGTTTGAGAATTTACCACCGGCGCCAGCCATTGAAGCAGTCACACCGATTGCCGAAAACATTGACTCAATGCCTGAGACTGGCTCTGCTAACCTCGGTAACCCCATCGAAGGCAATGTGATTGCCGATAGCTCGTCTCAAGTTATCTCTACCGATAGCTTGTCTAGCTCTACCGACCTGTTGCGCATTCGTGTGTACTACTTCGGCACCAACGTTAGCGACATCACCGCAATTGCTTATGGTGGTCTCAATGCTCACGCGCAATACTTAATCAACCATTCCAGCGCACGCCTGCAGCTCTCGGGTCATACCGATGAACGCGGCACACGTGAATACAACTTGGCTCTTGGCGAGCGCCGTGCCAACGCTGTGGCTCGTTACTTAGTCAGCGCCGGTGTCAACGCGAACCAACTGACCGTCGTCTCTTACGGCAAAGAAAAGCCTGTTGCTGATGGCAGCTATGAAGATGCATGGTCTAAAAACCGCCGTGTTGAACTAGATTACGTGTCGGGTAGCCCCAACTAATCGCACAATCGATACGCAATAATAAACGGGCTACGGCCCGTTTATTATTTACACTACCGCTGCTTGCTACACTTTACTGGTCACCTTGAGGAAACATCGCTATGTCACGGTTTGCTATCTGTCCGTCTGCAAGACTCGCCACTGTCGTTTTTGTTGTGAGCTCACTGTCATTAACAGGCTGTCAATCCGTGTCAGCTGAGCAGCGCAGTAACGGCTTACGCACCATGGCGCCAGTAGAGAATATTGATCAACGTAAAGCCCCTGCTGCCGCATCAGCCACTCCTAAAGCGAACCCTGCAGCGGCTGTAGCAGCGACACCCGCCGTCGCCAACCCTGCTTGGGATATGTTTCAGCAGCTTGAAGGTTTGCGCACAACAGTAGCTAGCTTACATGGCCGCGTTGAAGAACAGCAGCAAGTTATTGATCGTTTAAAGGAAGATAGTCGTGCTCGCTACACCGACCTCGATCAGCGCATTGGGCTGCTAGAACAAAGCATGGGACCTGCGCCGATCAATCCTGGCGCAGCAGCAGCCACACCCGCTGCCGCAGCAACATTGGCCGATATTGAAACGCAGAAGCAAGCCTATTTAGCCGCGTACCAAAGCTTTCGTAGCGATGGTCCAGCAGCTGCTATTGGCTCAATGAATGCATTTATTTCGCAATATCCCGATAGCGTGTTTGTCGCTAACGCTTACTACTGGCTCGGTGAATTCCATTTAGCCGAAACACCCGCTAATTTAGATGCCGCGAGCGCGCAATTTAATCGCGTCATTAAAGAATACGAAGGCAGCCCAAAAGTGGCATCGTCTTACTACAAGCTAGGCACCATTGCTGACTTACGCAATCAGCGCAACGAGGCTCGCCAGCTCATGCAAACCGTGGTCAATCGCTTCTCAGATAGTGCCGAGGCCGGTCTTGCTAAAAGCTATCTCGATCAGAACCCGGCTGAAGTGACACGCTAAAGTGAGCCTTCGCATCACGGAAATTTTTTACTCGCTGCAAGGCGAAGCACGAACCGTTGGGAGACCAACGGTTTTTGTGCGTTTAACTGGCTGCCCGCTGCGCTGCACCTGGTGTGACAGCGCCTATGCCTTTCAAGGCGGCACTATTTGGTCTGAAGATAAGGTCTTAGCCGAAGTTGCAAGCTTTGGGCCTCAGTACGTCACCGTGACCGGTGGCGAGCCTTTGGCGCAGCCTGAGTGCATCAGCCTCTTAGAGAAACTCTGCGACGCTGGCTATGAAGTGTCTTTAGAAACTAGTGGCGCTCTGGCTATAGATGCTGTCGATGCGCGCGTGGTCAAAGTCATGGACTTGAAAGCCCCAGGTTCAGGCGAAGTACATCGTAACCGCGTTGAAAATATCGCCTGCCTTAGCCCAAATGACCAAGTTAAATTCGTCTTAAGCACCCGCGAAGACTATGACTGGGCAAAAATGCAATGCGACCTACACGGACTCTATGAGCGCGTTAGCGATGTGTTGTTTTCGCCCACACATGAGCTGCTTGAGCCACGCACATTAGCCGAATGGATACTCGCTGACCGCCTGCCGGTACGCCTGCAATTGCAGCTTCATAAATACCTTTGGAACAACGCCCCAGGACACTGAGTTATGCCGCATGCCGTGGTCTTACTTTCAGGCGGACTCGATTCGGTCACCTGCCTCGCCCTCGCCCAATCACAAGGTTTTAGCGTTACTGCGCTGAGCTTCGACTATGGCCAACGCCATAATGCCGAGCTCACTGCCGCCCGAAATATCGCTAAGCATTACGGTGTCACAGACCATCGCGTCGCGCATATCGACCTCGGTGCTATGGGTGGTTCAGCACTCACTGATGCTGCCTTAGCCGTGCCAGAAACTGAAAGTGAAGGCATCCCCATCACTTATGTACCTGCTCGCAACACGGTATTTCTCGCCTTCGCCTTGGGTGTCGCTGAAGTCACGCAAGCAGAGGCTATTTATATCGGCGTTAATGCCGTGGATTACTCGGGCTATCCTGATTGCCGGCCGGCATTTATCGAGGCCTTTCAGACACTCGCAAACCTAGCCACGAAAGTCGGCGTTGAAGGTGCTAGTGTGCGCATTGAAACGCCGCTAATCGCCATGCCCAAGTCTGAGATTATTCACACTGGGCTTAAGCTTGGCGTAGATTACGGCTTAACCGTGTCATGCTATCAAGCTGATGCTCAAGGCCATGCCTGCGGGCGCTGCGATGCCTGTCGCCTACGCCGTGATGGCTTTTTGGCTGCAGGTGTAAGCGACCCCACGCGCTATCAAGCCTAAATTTTATTTTAACGAAGGAAACGTTATGCGCCCTGATGCCGAACATTATTTAGTTATTTCCGCCATGGGCACCGATCGCACTGGCATCGTTGAAGCACTCGCGCGCGCCGCTAGCGAATGTCGCTGCAATATCGCCGACTCGCGTATGGCCGTCATGGGTCGCGAATTCACCATTATTTGGATGGTGTCTGGCACGTGGGATGCCATCGCCAAACTCGAAGCGCAGCTGCCAGCGGTCGCCAAACGTTTATCGCTAGAGATGATTTGCAAGCGCACCGAGCTTCGCATGCAAGCGGTGCCAGCCATGCCCTATACCGTGCATGTAATTTCGCTGGATAACCCCGGCATTGTCTCCGATATTGCCAATTTCTTTGCCAGCCAAGACATCAATATCGAGGCTATGGAAACCAATACCTACGCAGCGCCACACACCGGCTCGCCGATGTTTGCGCTGGCGATGACGGTGAACATTCCCGGCCAAATCCACATCGCTTTATTGCGTGAAAACTTCATGGTGTTTTGTGATGACCGCAACCTCGACGCGATTATCGAACCGTATAAGCCTTAACGGCATATTTCGCTGAAACGCACTTCTCGTCTCATCGTTCACATAGGAGCCACTCCATGACTGTCAGTATTGGTCAAGCCGTCGCCGAATTTTCGCTAGCCGCTACCGCCGACAAAACGATTAGCCTGTCATCGCTGCAAGGCAAACGCGTTGTACTGTATTTTTATCCGAAAGATGCCACACCGGGCTGCACACTAGAAAGTCAGCAGTTTCGTGATCTGCACGCTGAGTTCGTGGCTGCTAACACAGTCATCTTGGGTGTCTCTCGCGATAGCGTGAAGTCGCACGACAAATTTCAAGCCGCGCAAGAACTACCCTTTGATTTGCTCAGCGATGCCGATGAAGCCTTATGCACTAGCTTCGATGTCATCAAGCTAAAAAACATGTATGGCAAACAAGTGCGTGGCATCGAACGCAGCACTTTTTTAATCGATGAGACCGGCGTGCTGCGTCAGGAATGGCGCAAGCTGAAGGCAGATGGCCATGCCAGTGCTGTTTTAGAGGCTGTGAAAGCGCTGTAATTAGCCTTGAGCATCAATAACAAACTGCGCCGAACCATCAGGGCTTGTGTCTAATGACACCAGCTGATGGCTGGTGTGACGTAAAAATGCCGGAATGTCACGTTGCGCTCCGCTATCAGTCGTGAGCACAATCAAACGCCTGCCCGCCTCGGTCTTATGCAAAGCTTGTTTCAGCTTTAGTAATGGCATCGGGCAGCGTAGGCCACGTAAATCAAGTGTGGTTGCGTCGGTCATTGCAGTCATCGGCTAGCGTAGTATCGGCGTTCATTCTACCATGAGCCTCCGGCACTACTGCCGGCCCAGGAGTATGGTGTGTCCTCTTGTTATCGTCTGCAATCTTTCTCACGACATCTTCGTTGCGGCGTTTTGGCACTCATGCCTCTTTTGTCCTTAAGCACCTTCACCAGCAATGCCGCTCATGCTGGTATGTTTGATGACCCCAATGCCCTGCCCACACTTGGCCAACCAGCCGATCTCATTGCCGATGGCCCAACTGAGCAGCGCCTAGGCCAAGCTTGGCTGCGGCAACTACGCGGCAGCGCGCCTTTATGGCCAGATCCATTAGTCCGCGACTATATTGAAAGCCTGCTCTATAAGCTGTCACTGCACACCCCGCTGCAACAACCTGACTTTTCGGTCATCGTTGTCGATGACACTCAGGTCAACGCCTTCGCTGTGCCTGGTGGCGTAGTCGGGGTCAATACCGGACTGATTTTAAGCTCCGATAGCGAAGATGAATTGGCCAGCGTGCTTTCTCATGAGCTCGGCCATTTAAGCCAACGCCATTTCGCGCGCTCGCAAGAAGCCAATCAGTACAATCAATGGCTAGCCCTAGCAGGGCTATTAGCGAGCATTGCTGGCGCGGCAGCGGGTGCAGGTGGCGACTTAGGCGTGGCGGTAGGTGCTTCGGCACAGGCACTCGCGGTGCAAAACCAACTTCGCTACAGCCGTGCTTACGAACAGGAAGCTGATCGCCTAGGCCTGCAAACCTTAGCCGAGGCTGGTTATGACCCGCATGCCATGCCAGCGTTCTTTCTAAAGCTCGATCGTAATACTCGTAGACTGGGCTATATGCCGGAGTTTTTGCTGACTCACCCCTTATCAACCACACGTTTATCGGATCTTGCTCGCCGTGTCGCTGATACTCCGCGTGTGCCATTAGCCAATCATCCTGAATTTCGCTTTGTGCAGATGCGCTTGCAAGTGGCCTACAGCACACAGCTCGACGACCTTATTGGCGCCCTCTCAAACTCGCTCAATGGCAGTAGCAATTCAGAGGCCAGCCGTTTTGGCCTGAGTTTGGCGCAGTTTCGCAAAGGTGATGTCGATGCCGCACGCGAAACGCTGGCACCGCTACTGAAGAGCGACCCAAATCGCTTGGACTTTCGCATCAGCGACATAGATTTGGATTTAGCGGCAAGAAACTATGCTAGCGCTTATGAGAAATCTCGACGCAGCCTAAGTCTTTTTCCAAATCAACCGAGCTTGCTGCTACGCCTAACTCAGGCTGCCCTGCCTTTGGGCAAAGCCGATAGTATTCGCGCGGACTTAGACAGAGCTGTGGCCATCCGCCCAAATGATAATGGCCTATGGCGCTTGATCGCTGACTGCGCCCTCAAGCAGCAAGACACCTTGGGCGTATTTCGTGCCAGAGCAGAGTATTTATTTCTAGAAGGCCGTTTGAAGGCCGCAGAAGATCAATTGAGCAATGCGCTGCGCGTGGCTGGTGAAAACTATTCATTGAGTGCGCAAATTCAGCGACGACTTGCGGTAATGCGTAAGCTTGATCAAGAGTTTCGCTAAGGCTTTTGGCTGACTGATCGCATAGATTACTAGGCGATCAGTCTTGCCTCATTCGGCGTCTTAGCCACCACGGCTACGCTTAAGCTCGGCGGAAAAATCCAACATGCGCTGCAAAGGTTGCATTGCCAGCACACGCGTAGGCTCATCGACAAAAATCTCCTGATCACCATTACGCAGCACCTGCGCTAGGTTCTCTAATGCGTTCATTGCCATCCATGGGCAATGTGCGCAAGAGCGACAGGTCGCGCCAGTGCCAGCAGTTGGTGCTGCCATAAAGGTTTTATTGGGAGCTGCCTGCTGCATCTTGTAGAAAATGCCACGGTCGGTCGCAACAATAAATTGCTGATGCGGCAGATCTCTAGCTGCTGCAATGAGCTGCGATGTCGAGCCCACGGCATCAGCCACGGCCACCACAGACTCAGGTGACTCGGGATGCACCAATACGCCAGCATCAGGATATTGCAGCTTCAAATCTAAGATGCCGCGCGCCTTAAACTCTTCATGCACGATGCAGGAGCCATCCCAGAGCAGCATGTCGGCGCCGGTGGTTTTTTGCACATAGGCGCCTAGGTATTTATCCGGCGCCCATAAAACTTTTTCACCAAGTCCGGCAAGATGATCAACTACATCAACGGCAATGCTAGAAGTCACCACCCAGTCGGCGCGGGCTTTGACCGCTGCCGAGGTATTGGCGTAAACCACAACGGTATGGTCTGGATGCGCATCGCAAAAAGCACTGAACTCATCGATTGGACAGCCAAGATCCAAGGAGCACGTTGCCTCGAGCGTGGGCATCAATACGCGCTTTTCAGGATTGAGAATCTTCGCCGTCTCGCCCATAAACTTAACGCCGGCGACGACCAGTGTTGTCGCTGAATGCGCATTGCCAAATCTCGCCATCTCTAGCGAGTCGGAGACGCAACCACCGGTTTCTTCGGCTAGCGACTGGAGCTCGGGGTCGGTGTAGTAATGCGCAACGAGCACGGCATCTTTGGCCTTTAGCAGCGCTTTAATTTCTTCGCGCAAGACGAGGCGTTGATCAGGGCTGAGGTTGTCAGTATCGCTAGGTGGCAGATGTAAGCCATCAAGGTGATGTTGTACGAGGCGCTGAGCCGCCGTTTCAGAAGAGGTCATGGCAAAGTCAAAATCAAATAAAGAGGGATATTAGCGCAGCCAAGGCCACGCGGGTACAGGCTCAGGGCTCGATCGGCTGCTTTCTAGGCTCACGCTCCCATTCAGGAGGCGCCCAAATATGCTTTAAGCGCTGGGCTATTGGCCCAGGCTTGGCAATATCTCGCAGCATGTCGATGAACTCATGAAGGTTCAGCGTGAGAATATTATTGCTGTGGACTTGGCGCACAATGCCGTACTCCACTTTCTCCTCTTCCGCCTCAAACGTACCAAAGATGCGATCGAAAATAATCAACATACCACCGTAGTTTTTATCGATGTATTGCTCATTACGGCCGTGATGAACACGGTGATGTGATGGCGTCACGAAAATATATTCGTACCAAGCCGGCAGTTTCCGCACTGATTCGGTATGCACAAAATATTGATACGCCAGATCGACGGCATACATGGCTAAGGTGATTTCTGGTGAAACCCCAAGGAGCATTAAGGGCGTGAAAAATAGCCAATAACCCGTTAATGAATACAGCATGCTTTGGCGCATAGCTGTGCTCAGATTCATGTGCTCACCGCTGTGATGCACAACATGGGCACACCAAAACCAGCGAATGCGGTGACTGCTACGATGGAAAACGTAGTAGCAAAACTCAAGCAAAATAAACAGCGGCACGATGGTCCAGATATTCACCGGCACATTGAAAAAACGTTGGTCATAAACCCAATGCATTGCTGCCATGAAAAATAGAGCATGCACGATCAACTCAAATACTTGGTAAATGCCGCCCAAGTTTAAGTTGGTCAATATGTCTTTGCCGACAAACTGTGTGGTTTGACCGCGGCGGCGCATCACCCACCATTCGACGAGAAATGTGCCGATAAATATCGGCGCCAAACCGATCAAAATAATCTGCTTCCAGTCGACCGGCCCGCCGAGCCAGCCCTCAAGTGTGGGTATGGCTTCTTGGATTATTGTTTGCGCAGTATCTAGCATGATCGTGGTCTCAGAGCGGTTTCATTTCGGCATCAAAATTAGCCAACGATGGCATCACTAAAGTCTCTCGCTTCTCAATGTCGCGAAGCTGAGTGCGGAAATCATCGAGCACGGCCTCACGAGCTTCTTGGCTAATATACGGCACGTGATAGCCATAAAATGGTGCTAGTACGGTCATACCGGCATAGCCCAATGTGCCCTGTAATACTGGCTTTAGCGTTTCAGTTAGGTCGCCATGAATACCACCAGCACTGAGCATATGATCGCGCCCGCCTGTGGTGGCAATGACCATTGCGCGCTTACCTGATAAGCCACCTTGATCGTAAATGCGACGGCCGCCATAGACGATGCCAGAGACGAAAACACGGTCTATCCAACCCTTTAAGATGGCTGGCATGGAAAACCAATAGAGTGGAAAGCTCAACAATACTAAGTCGGCAGCTTTAATTTTTGCCAATTCAGCCGCGATGTCTGGCGCAAGGCTATTGGCCTTAACGTTATGCCGCTGTTCTAGTGCGTAGTTCAGGTAATCCTCGCTACCGCGCGAGCCGAAATCGGCCGCACTGGCGACGGGATTAAAGTTCATTGCGTACAGATCAGATACCACGACCTCGTGGCCGGCAGCTGTTAATTCAGCAACAGCTGCGTCCTTTAATGCATTAGTAAACGACTGCGGCTCAGGATGGGCGTGGACGATCAATACATTCATAACAAACTCATGTTGGCTTTTTACAGATGCAGAAGCATAGCCGCTTGAACAGCTCGCGACTAGCGGCTAGCTCAGGCAGCTAAAAGCTAACACTGCGTATATCAGGCATAGGCATCTAACTGGCTATTGCTCGAGCTTGTTGTTAACGCAGTCGGTTCAGCGGATGAGCCGGATACGCCTCCAACAACATCATCCGACACATTCGCTGAGCCGGCGCGTTGCTCGGATGATCCAGAGCCAACTTGAGCTTGTTGCTGAGCAGCAGCCTCATGGCCATTTTGCTGATCATTGAAATCCATTTGCGCTGCCTGTGAAGCGCCGGATTGCACACGAACATCATCGAGTCGTATGCCCTGAGCTTCAAATGCCGCCGTAAGTTTTGGCAACATGCGCTCGATCAAACCTTGGGTATCGTGATGATCCGCGCTAAAAGAAACTTTAGCGCCGTCTTCACCCATTTGAATGCGAACATGAATCGGCCCAAGGTCATCTGGAGTGATGTGCAAAGAGGCGCTAGTCATGCCATTTTGGCCGAGCCAGGTGAGACGATCAGCCATTGCCGATGACCATGCGCTGTTATCCAACAAGGCGTGGCCTGGCACCGTCCATTGACTGGCAGTAGGTGCGGCAGTTGCTGTCGTACTTGCGGCCAATACATTCGCTGATGGCGCACTTTGACCTTGAGCCGACAAGTTAATTAATTGGTCAGCTTGATCGCCGCTAACTCCGGCTTGCTGCATGGCTTCTTTCATCACGCTAAGCGCGGGTGAAATAGGAGCGCTGTCTTTGGCGGCGGCGAGCGTGTCTGCTGTGCTATTGAGCGTGACTGCAAAGTTTGTGCTTGATGTTGGCTTGGCCAGCGACTCAGCGACATCATCAGGTGTAGTAGTTAAGGCGCTATCGCTTGCTGCGTTATTGCTACGGGCGGACATACCACCTGCCGCAACGAGCACGGCATCATCGGCAGTGCTTGCTGTGCTGCTAACACCAGCTATCACGCCAAGATCTTGACGCAAGACCATAGGAGCTTGCAGAGGCGTCAATAATTGGTCGCCAGCGACGGTGCCGGCCAGTAATGCATCATCAGCACTGAGTTCGCTATCTACGGTTTCACTGGTAGGCGCTTTAGTACCGGTTAGCGATGACTTTAGCTGACCTAAGGCCTGCGCAACATCCGCTAAGGCGGCGGCGATATCATCCGGTAGATCCGCCAAAGCATCGCCCGAAAGCAGATCAACACTAGAGGTTGTGACATAGCTAACCGAGCCATCTGCAGTTACAGGCAGCGCAACAGCAGCGTTAGCGCCTCCATTAGGCCCCATAAGACCACTGAGCAGAGCCACAAAGGGGTTCGATGAAGCATTGGCCGCGTTAGCGCTCGCGTTCGATGACGCGCTAGCAGTTGCCGCTGTAGCGGAGCTGGTATCACTAAAAATGCTGACTATACTCATAATCATTCTCTGCTTTAAGGCTTAGCCAACTTGAGCGCTCAAGCGCCATGCCATGCGCTGCCCAGCCATTTCATCCTGCTGCTTTTGCTCGCGCTTATCGCTCATTTGACGCTCTTGCGCCTGATAGCCCAGCACTAAGTCATTAATACTTTTTTGGTGGCGTTTCGCGCCTAGCCATAGGCCTCGAGCTTGATTCACCAGGCCATCGATACGACGAATTTCAGCCTCTTGCATGCCAATCGCCTCGCTCAAGCGCTGCAAAAACGCGCGGGCACCTTGCAGACGCGCTAAGTCGATTGGACGACCAGGCGCTTGCTCGGCCATGGCGGCGTAATCCAGACGGTAAAGCACCAACTGTTGCAGCTTCTCTTGCGCTAATTGATGCTGCCGCAATTGAGCGGTGTAAGCCTGCGCTAGCTGCGACTCTTCGCGCTCAGCTAAATCTATTACCGGTTTTAAACGCTTCGATCTGGTCATACGACCTCCTCGCCTGCCATTACTTGCCTTAAGCGCTGCCCTGCTTGCACATAGCTCACCGCCTCATGCGTATCCTGTTGCAAGAACTTTGCCATGCTTGGCTGCAGGCGGATGGCCTCATCAATTCGGGCATCTGAACCACGCTGATACGCACCAATAGCGATCAAGTCTTTATTTTGCTGATAGGTCGACCACACCTGCCGAAAGCGGCGAATGTCTTGCTTATGCTCAGGAGTGATGATGTCGTTCATCGCGCGACTGACCGAGTGCTCAATGTCGATAGCGGGAAAATGCCCAGCCTCGGCAAGTTGCCGAGACAACACAATGTGGCCATCGAGAATGGCTCGAGCGGAGTCAACAATCGGGTCTTGCTGATCATCGCCTTCGGCTAGCACGGTGTAGAACGCGGTAATCGAACCGCCGCCCTCATCGCCATTACCAGCGCGCTCGACCAATGCTGGCAGACGCGCAAACACCGTGGGTGGATAACCTTTGGTGGCGGGCGGCTCGCCAACGGCGAGTGAGATTTCACGCTGTGCTTGAGCAAATCGCGTCAATGAGTCCATCAGCAATAAAACGTGTTTACCTTGGTCGCGAAAATACTCAGCTATTGCGGTTGCCTGCCACGCTGCACGCAGACGCATCAATGGCGAATGGTCGGCTGGTGTGGCAACGACTACGGCACGGCGCATATCTTCAGGGCCGAGAATATGATCAACGAACTCTTTGACCTCACGGCCACGCTCACCAATGAGCGCAACGACAATCACTTCGGCTTCGGTGTGGCGAGTCATCATGCCCAAGAGCACGGACTTGCCAACACCACTGCCAGCAAAAAGACCAATACGCTGGCCACGGCCGACGCTGAGTAAGCTATTGATCGCACCAATACCAACATCGAGTGGCTCGCGAATAGGTTTGCGTAGTAAGGGATTGATGGGTGCTGATTGCAGCGAGCGTGTGCTGCTACAGTTCAATGAGCCCTTGCCATCGAGTGGGTTGCCAGCGGCGTCAATAACGCGTCCAAGCAGGCCATTTCCAACTGGCACATTGGCGCTACGCGTTTGCGGAATCACTCGTGCATCGGGCATAACACCGCGCATATCGCCGGTAGGCATTAATAAAATACGATCGCCAGAGAAGCCGACGACTTCGGTTTCCAGCCAATCGTGATCAGCGGTTTGCACCATGCAATAACCGCCGATGGGCACTTGGCAGCCAACGGCTTCAAGCATTAAACCAACCACACGCTTGAGCTTGCCCTCAACGACTGGCGTCGCAGGCTCATCGCCTAGTTGGCGGCGGCGCTCACTCAGCCATTGCGCCCAGCGCTCGCTGGAGGAGCTGCTCATGTCGCTGACTCACTGTGGTGATCTTCGTGAGCTTGGCCAATAAGGCGCTCAAACGTGCGCGCTAAGCGAGTTTCAAAACGCTCATCGATGTGAGTATTTTCAGTACTAACTTCAACGCCGCCACGGCGCATACTCGGGCTTTCAAGCAACTGCCACTGCGCCTCATCAGAAGTCAGCTGGCCTTGCACAAAGCGCAGATCATCTGGATGTAAATGCACACGAACACGACCGCTGGCGGAAGGTAATAAATCAATCGCCTCACGCACAACCGTTAAGACATGGTCTGGGTGTAGCGAAATTTCATGCTGCGCAAGCTGGGCGGCAAGCGCCATGCTTAGATCGAGCAGCTGAGTTTGCACGCTGGTATCAACCGCTGCTAGCGGCTCAGCAAGCTGATCAAGCAAACCCTGCCAGCGTTGCATTTGAGCATCTAGCTCTTGCTTAGCGGCGGCACGGCCTTCGTTTAAGCCCTGCTCCCAACCTTCGCGGCGGGCAACATCGTGCAGCTCGGCTAATTTGACCTCAGACATCATCGAGGGCTCTTCGGCAAGCTCCGCGCTAGCCGCCAAGTGATCCACCACAGGCATCTCCCAGCGAGCCCAAGCGGCGCTATCTTTACTGGACATAATCATCGCCGTTGCTGCCAAGCGAAATCGCGCCTTCTTCAGCCATACGACGCGCAATTATAAGAATCTCTTTCTGTGCAGTTTCAACTTCGCTGAGTTTTACCGGGCCGCGCGCCTCCATGTCCTCAAGCAGCATTTCACCGGCGCGTTTGGACATATTTTTGAAGATTTTATCGCGGACTTTTTCATCCGCGCCTTTCAAGGCAATCGTGAGTAAATCAGTCGAGACCTCACGCAGTAATAACTGCATGCCTTTGTCGGAGACCTGCACCAAATTTGCAAAAACAAACATCAGGTCTTTGAGTCGTTCTGTTAGTTTTTCATCTGTTTTTTCTAGCGAGCTAATGATGCGCTTGCCGGCATCGCCACCAAGGCTATTGATGATGCCAGCAGCAGTGCTAGCGCCATCGATGGCTTTAGATTTGAAATTGCCTGAAAGCTGAAGCTTGTTTTGCAGAATATCTTGCAGCTCGCGCATAGCGGCTTGAGGCACTTTCTCTAGGGTGGCAATGCGCAGCACAACATCATCTTGTAAGGCCGATGGAAGCTGCTTAATGATGTACGCGGCTTGATCTTGCGGCATATGCGCCAAAGTAATGGCTACTATTTGCGGATGTTCATCGCGAAGCATGTGCACGATGGTGTCGCGGTCCATCCAGCGCAGAGAGTCAATCTCCATAGCCTCGTCTTCGCCTAAAACACGATCGGCCAAGGTTTTGCCGCGATCCTCACCAAGTGAGGACACCAGCATTTGCCGAACATAGCCGGAAACCCCAACACCAAAAGACGTTTGCGCTTCCATGGTTTCTTGGAAGCGACTCACCACAGCATTAGCTTGCTCGTGATTAACCTCATTAATCGACGCCATCGCCATACCGATCTTTTCTACTGAATCGGGATCGATGTGGCGTAGCACTTCGGCGGCTTGCTCCTCGCCCATCATCAGCAGAAGCATGGCAGCTTGATGACTATTATTAGGACTCATGGCAGCTGGACTCGGCATTAGTTATTCACCCAATTTTTCACAACCTGTGCAACCCGCTTTGGATCTTCAGCGGTGACGGTGCGAACGAAACTAACTTTTTTATCGAAATCGTGACCTAATTGCAGCGGCGCACTGGAGTGACTAAGAGACGCTACGCTGGATTGATGCTGGCCAATGTACTCACCATTAACGCCGCTTATACCTTCTTCATTATTGCCAGCCTGACCAGTAACGTTATTGCTCACTAGTAGATTTTTGATGGCGGGACGTAACACTAAGAGCACTAGCAGCAGCACTCCCAAACCGGTTAAACCTTGGCGCATAAGCTGAGCAAACCATGCTTCTTGCCAGAACCCTGGCGCATCGGCCTCATCTGCCACTAAATCGGGAATAAAGTCGGCGCTTAGCACGGTGACTTTGTCGCCACGCTCAGCCTCATAGCCCACTGCGTTTTGTACCAGCATAGTCAGACGCTCAAGCTCAGCGGCATTAGGTGCGGCTTTAACGATTTTGCCTTCAGCATTTTTTTGCGGACGTCCATCTACAACTACGGCAACCGATAAGCGTTTAATGGTGCCAGCAGGCGTGTCGCTATGATTTAGCGTGCGCTCGATTTCATAGTTACGTGTAATCGACTTACTACCCTCAGTAGTGCCCGCTGCATCTGCGCCTTCTGCTTCGCCTGTGTTGTTAGATACCGGTTGGTTCGATAGCGCGCCTGGAATGCCTGCGGCTTTCGCATTTGCGTTGCCACCACGGCTATCACTATTAATCTGCTCGCTGCGCACAACTTGGCTTTCAGGATTCCAGCTTTCGCGGCTGACTTGCGAGCTAGCAAAATCAATATCTGCTGCAACCTGCACACGCACTTTACCCGAGGCCACGATGGGCGAAATCAGTTGCTCAATGCGCGACTCGTAGGTTTTCTCAACGCGCTGGCGATAATCAAACTGGCGTGAACCCTGTGCCAAAGCATCGTTTTCCTTGTCGGATAGTAGGTTGCCCTGCTGATCAACCACGGTGACTTGGTCGGCGGTGAGGTCAGGAATGCTCGATGCCACTAAATTGACAATGGCTTTAACGTTTTGCTTCTCAAGCACACTGCCGGGAAACACATCGAGGAAGATTGATGCTGTGGCAGTTTTACGCTCACGGACAAATACGCTTTGCTTAGGAATCGCTAAATGCACGCGTGCTCGGCGAACTTGATGCAGGCTTTCAATGGTGCGAGATAGCTCGGTCTCAATGGCGTGCTGATA